>Ga0265293_10003154_pt1 | contig 31159 bp, 24 predicted proteins | sample Munlanlewell138R_FD_192505 | JGI IMG/M metagenome (GOLD analysis project Ga0265293, IMG submission 192505) | Leachate microbial communities from a municipal landfill in Southern Ontario, Canada - Leachate well 138R | ecosystem: Engineered > Solid waste > Landfill > Unclassified | place: Canada... | reverse complement strand
AGGCCACGTAACAGAGAATTATTACTCAATATTGCACCTTGAAAAGGACAGCTTTATCGAAATTGAGCATAGAGGGGAACTTTATGCTCTTGGTTTTATTGAAGGAGAAGGTTTTATAGAAGCCCTTAATGGAGCTACAGTGTATGATGGATTATTTATCTCTTCATTCCGTGGAGGCTCTGCTTCTTCAAAAATAGAAGATAAAGTGTTTCCTTTTGATCAGTTTACTGTTGCTCAAATTGAAGTGCCGTTAACTATTCACTCAGGTTCTAGTTATATTGCTAAGGCTCTTTTGTATGCTGGAGAGAAATATTATAGCGGCGATTTTCCTATTGTTGGAAGAAATGGGATGATTCGAATAAAGAACAATGGGACTGTGGTAAAAACCTTTAATACTGAGAATGGGCAAAATACTTTCACCATTCATGGTAATGGTACCATTGATAACAGTAGTGTAAAAATGGGCTCTCTTTCTGCGAGCACTAAAGGAAGAGCTATTCCATTTGATGGAACATGGCACTTTGTTATTTCTAATGGTACATCTCTTACAATAGGAGCTAGTGTTGCTTTCTTACCAGGAAGTTCATTTAGTATTGAAAGTAATGCGAGAGTAACTGTTAAAAGTTCAAATACCTTTACTATTTTTAAGTGGGCTTATAAAGATGATTACAATAATTATCCTAATGCAGGAATTACAGACTATTATCGCCATCAAGTAGAACTAGAATACTCAGCTGAAAGTGAAGCTTATGTAATTAATGAAGGAACGCTCATAATTGAGAAAGGTGCTGGAATAGCAGGTAAGGTAGAAGGGGTTGAGCCTGATATAAAAGAAGGAGCTCTAAGGGAATATATGTTTTATAGAGTTGAAGGATCGGCAAAAACAGCACTCCCGGTAGAGTATGAGGTGGGATATTCCCAGTAGAGGTTTCGCGGGAACTTGCCAATAATCATCAATTAAATACAAAATCTCTTCAAAGAGTGAAGTAGTTAGTGTATAGTTTTTCCTATGGCTAAAAATAAGTACGAAGCTCAGGTCGTAGATAACATAAGACGCTTTAGGATAGCTAGAGATTTGTCTCAGCATGAACTTGCTGCTCTTAGCGGGCTACACATCGGATATATAGGGGGGATAGAAGCTCACTCTCGATTTCCAAAAATTATAAATATAAAAAAAATTGCTGATGCATTGGAAATAGATATTGCCTATCTATTAAGCCCTAGGTTGACAGAACAAATAGACCAGGTATCATCGTTGTCTGAGTCATTGATAGAACATGTGAAGCAGTACTTAAATTCATTATAATGAACCCAATTAGAATCTTAAATTTTAATTAGTGTGGATCAGGGGAGAACAGCATGGAAGAACAACTACTAAGAGATCCTTACGAGATGGAGATTATAGAATCTATTAAAATGTTTCGAATGATAAGAGGGCTGACTCAACAAGAGCTGGGACTACTTTCAGGATTGCCGACTAGCACTATTGGAGGAATAGAGTCAGGGGCTCGATTTCCAAAAATTCTTAACTTGAAGAAAATAGCAGACGCATTAGAAGTTGATATTGCATATCTCGTTAGCCCTAATCTTGCTGATCAGCTATTTGAAAAAGTTGATATTTCAAAAGGGTTCATTGAATATATTAATAAGTTTTTAAACACCTTGCAGAAATAACATAATAATTAGCACTCTATGGAATCATGATTAAAAGGTGGCGCCTGCATAAGAACATTGCGGATCATAGAGTGTTCAAGAGAGATAAAGCCTGGGTCACTAGTAAGTATTTCATCAACATCTCGACGAATGAGTTCAATTGTTTCAGGGCTATCTGTGAGATTTGCAAATCTTAATCGTAAATATCCCGACTGCTTTGTACCTACAACTTCGCCAGGACCTCGAATAAGTAAGTCTTGTTCAGCAATAAAGAAGCCATCTGTAGATTCTTTCATTACCTTCAACCGCTTCTTTGCATCCTCGTTAATATTTGGTTCATACACAAGAAAACAATAAGATTGAAGACTACTTCTTCCTACCCTTCCTCTAAGTTGGTGAAGAGCAGAAAGCCCAAATCTTTCGGCATGTTCAATAATCATACAAGTTGCGTTGGGGATATCTATTCCAACTTCTACAACACTTGTTGAAACTAAGAAAAATAATTCCTTTTTCTTAAATCGATTAAGAATATCAACTTTTTCTTCTTCAGGGAGTCGGCTATGAATTAGAGCAGCAGGAACCTTGGGATACATCTTTGTAGTAAGGAATTCATACATTGACTCAACATCTCTCAGAGTTGATTCTCCTTGATCGTCAATTCGAGGATAGACAAAATAAGCTTGATGTCCACGATCGAACTCAACTCCGACTGATTTATACATCCGCTCTCTACTCTCTTTAGAGACCAAATAAGTAATAACAGGTAATCTTCCACTAGGCATTGTTTTAATGGTCGAAATGTTTAGATCCCCATATACGGTAAGGGCTAACGTGCGAGGAATAGGGGTTGCTGTCATCATTAACATGTCGGGCTCAGTCCCTTTTTGCGTCAACGACAATCGTTGCTCCACCCCAAAGCGATGTTGCTCATCTATGATAACGTAGCGTAACGAAGAAAATGAGACATCTTGAGAGAAAAGAGCGTGAGTTCCAATAACAATATCGATGTGTCCATCTACAAGAGCTTGTAATAAGAGCTTTCTCTTTTTCCCTGTTACAGCTCCGGTTAGGAAAGCTAAGCGAATGCCTAAGGGTTCTAACAACATAGCAGCTTGTTGAGCATGCTGGCGGGCTAAGAGCTCTGTTGGAGCCATAAATGCTACTTGGTGACCTTTTTGAATAACCTGTAAAGCACTCACCCAAGCTATAAGAGTCTTACCTGACCCAACATCACCTTGTAAAAGCCGATTCATTGTTTCAGGTGCATCTAAGTTATTGCAAATTTCTCGCAACACTGATTGTTGGTCTTTTGTTAAAGAGAAGGGGAGCGATTCGATAAACTTCTTTTGTAAAGGAGAAAAAGAGAATTCTCTTTTTAAAGTTGGCATGGAAGATTTCTTCCGTTTTCGCCGACTTAATAACAAAAGATAGAATAGTTCATGATAAGCAAATGTTCTTTGAGCCAATGCTGCGTGTTCTACACTTGTAGGACGATGTAATGCTCGAAGTGCTTCATTCGTTCCTAGAAGTTGGTGTTTTTCAATAAAAGAGCTTGGGAGCTCTTCATCTAACAGAGGAATCTCAGATAACACAGCAGAGACATCTCGGCGAATAATCCTTTGGCTTAATATGCCTGAAAGGGGATAAATAGGGACAAGAGAACCAAATAAAGAGGGCATCGATCCATCAACATTGAGAGGAAGCATCTCAAATTGTGAACTTTGTAATTCATGAAAGTTACGTTGAAACTGACCGTATAGGTAAAAATGTGACCCTACACGAAGAGTCCGTTCTAAAAAGTTTCTTCCAAAACATAACAAAGAGGCCCTTCCGTCCCCCTCACCACTTATATCAGTAATGGTAATTTTTAATGTTCTTTTTCCTCGAGAGCCAAAGTAGGAGTGATTCACAACTTCAACAATAGTGTTCGCATACTCTCCATCGGCAATAGCCCCTAAAGGGCGAATAATTTGGCGATCTTCATAAGACCTTGGAGAGAGAAGCAGTAAATCAGCAAAAGAGGAGATACCAAGATTTTGATAACTGAGCGCTATCTGTTTTCCTACACCCTTTAAGGTAGTTACATCCTTAGTAAGCTCTCTAATGAACACTACTACGTCTCCTAAAACGGAAGTTTTACAAGAAGTTTCACTAGTGTGTTAATCACAACATTGCCTAATAGATAAAGGACAACAGTTAACAGCAAAGCTCCCCACAAGAGTGTTCTTTCAGCAATTTCTCTTCCACCAAAAAGAAGGGAGTGAATCCAACTAAGAGGTTTTTGCAAATAGTAATCGAGCATAGAAATTCGTTGAACAGTAAATTGGGATTTCTTATATGAGTAGTAGATTCGAATCCCAATAGCAACGGTAAAAAGAAGTAAGACCAAAGTGACAATTGAAGCCCAAAAAGAGTGTAGTATTGTAGCGAGGAGAATTCCAACACTAATTTTTCCAGATAAGGCAAATAGGCTAAATATTCTTTGAACTATCGAAAGGACAATCAAAGCAACAAGGGGAGTGAAATCAATCATCCCCATTCGAAGGGACCTAAAGCGCTTAAACCAATTAAGATATGGATCAACAATAGTCCCTAAAATTTGAGAAAAAGAACTCTCCATCTCCCCATGATATCGAGGACGCATCCACGTGAGCATAATTCTAATAACTATTAAGATGCTATAAAAAGAGAGTAACGAAGCTATAAAGTTTGCTAATTCTTTCATCTATTCTTCCTTTAATGATACCAGATATCGGTGACAGCGCTCACTTCTTTTATATCTTTCACAAACTCATCACTGTATCGCACGGCGTATTCACGTCCTGTCTTTATGATCTGAGTCTTTGTTTGGACATCCTGGCCTGGTTTTTCTTCAGTAAGGTGCAAAAAGAGGGAGCAATTTCCTTTGTGAGTAATACTGATATCCATCAATTCTCGTAGGGTGTCAGGTGTACACAATTTCGCAACGAGATCGATGTGAACCTCTTTTATGGCATCCGACTCTAACGACTCAGCGGGTGTTACCTCATCTACGATAAAAGAGAGTTGTTGATTTCGTTTATCAAACTTACCTTTAAAACCCCACACTGAATCAACATTCAATTGTATATCGACTTCTTTCCACAACTTAGGAAAGATAACAGCATCGGCAGTTCCATTAAAATCACTGAGTTGTAAGAAAGCCATCCTCTCTTGCGCTCCACTTCGAGTTACTATCTCTCTGAGATCTGTAATCATCGCTACAAGTGTAACAGGTCTCCCTAAAGGGATACGATCAGTATGAGCTAAATCGACTGTGACACTTTTTTCCCAATAGGTTCGATACATATCCATGGGGTGTCCACTGACGTAGAACCCAAGTAGTTGCTTCTCTTTTTCTAATTTCTCTAACAACGTGATATCTTCATGCTTCTCCATCTCAAAGCCGTCGGTCATGATGGCATCATCACCATCAAAGAGTGATACTTGTCCAAAGGCCTCACTCTCTTTCCTTTTTTGAGTGTACTTTAAAGCAGCTTCAGTATTAGCTAACAACGTAGGTCTATTTTCTTGTAACTCATCAAAAGCACCAGAGAGTATCATCGACTCTAATAACTTGGAATTAAGGGCTCTTGCTTCACATCGATACAAGAAATCGAGAAAATCAGTATAAGGTCCTCCCTTTGTCCGCTCTTGTAATATGGTTTCAACAGCTCCTTCACCAACATGTTTAATCCCTTGCAGGCCGTATACAATTTTGTCTTCAACAACAGTAAACTTTCGATCAGAGTTATTCACAGACGGAGGAGTTATTTCTAATCCCATCCCTTTAGCCTCTTGAAGGTATTGGGCGAACTTATCGGGATTATTCATCTCGTTGGTCAGGTTAGCCGCCATGAACTCTGCGGGGTAATTTGCCTTTAAATAGGCAGTTTGGTAGGCAATTACTGAGTATGCTGCAGCGTGAGATTTGTTAAAACCATACCCTGCAAATGGAAGAAGCATATCAAAAATACTCTCTGCAAGCTTTTTTGTATACCCTTTAGCTGTTGCACCTTCTACAAAGTGTGTCTTTTCTTTAGCCATAACCTCAGGCTCTTTTTTCCCCATTGCTCGGCGTAAAAGATCGGCCGCGCCAAAGGAGTACCCTCCAATGATTCTTGCAACTTCCATAACCTGTTCTTGGTACACGATGACACCATAGGTGGTTTTCAAAGGAGGTTCTAAATCTGGATGGAAGTATTCAATATTCTTTTTCCCATTTTTAGCATCGGCAAAGGTTTGAATATTGGCCATTGGACCGGGACGATAAAGGGCGTTTAATGCAACAAGATCTTCAATAGAGTGGGGCTTTGCCTCTTTTAACACCCTTTGCATCCCCGCACTTTCGAATTGAAACACTCCCGAACTCTCACCACGTCCTAACATTTCAAAGGTCTTTTCATCGTCATCGTCAATATCATCGATGGAGAACTCAGGGTTCTTCACTCGCACAAGCTCTTCGGTGTGTTGTATCAAAGTAAGAGTTTTAAGACCCAGAAAGTCCATTTTTACCAACCCACACCCTTCAAGTTGGTTCATTGTGTATTGAGTAGTAATCGCCCCTGTTTTTGAATCTCGATATAAGGGGACATAGTTACTTAATTCAGTTTTCCCAATGACAACGCCTGCAGCGTGAGTTGAGGAGTGGCGATTAAATCCTTCAAGGCGTTTAGCAACATCAAAAAGTTCACTATAAATGCCACCTTTCTCTTCAAGCTCTTTGAGTTCAGGTACATTGTTTAATACGTTTTGGACAGTGAGTTTTTGAGCTTTTCCGGTAGTTGGGTCATCGGGGAGCATTTCAGGTATAAGATTCACAATGCGAGTTGCTTCGGCAAATGGAATGTCGAGAACTCGTGCCACATCTTTAATAACAGCCTTTACTTTCAAGGTTCCAAAAGTGGCTATTTGGGCAACTCGATCACTTCCATACTTTTCCGTCACATAGTCGATGACTTCTTGTCGCCTTTCGTAACAAAAGTCGATATCAAAGTCGGGCATCGAAATCCGTTCAGGGTTTAAAAATCGCTCAAAAATAAGGTTGTACTGGATAGGGTCGATATCGGTGATAGTCATTGAGTATGCAACAAGCGATCCTGCTCCACTACCTCGTCCAGGGCCAACTGGAATACCGTTTTGCTTAGCCCAATAAATGAAGTCCCACACAATTAAAAAGTATCCAGTGAAGCCCATCCCGGTGATAACATCCAATTCGTAATCGAGCCGGCTTTGAAGCTCATCTGTTATGGTTGGATATCTTTTGGCTAAGCCATCTTGGGCGATATGGCGTAAATACTCTTCAGGAGTGTTAAAATCTTCTGGAATTTCGTAATCGGGTAATTGAGGACCTGGTTCATGGATAGTGAGATTACAACGCTGTGCAATACGAAGGGTGTTTTCAATGGCATCAGGGGCCCAACTAAAGAGTTCTTTCATCTCTTGAGAACTCTTCATATAAAACCCATCCGACTCGAATTTCATTCGATCGGTCTCTTTTTTTCGTTTGTTAGTCCCTATACAGAGGAGAATATCTTGGGCATTGGCATCACTCTCTTCGATATAGTGGATATCATTTGTGGCAACTAAGGGGATGCCAGTTTCTTGTGAAAGGCGTTGAATGAGAGGGTTTGTCTCTTTTTGTTCACTTAAGCCATGATCTTGAATCTCTAAGTAGTAGCGATTGTCATCAAAAATTGAGGCGTAATACAAGGCTCGCTCTTTAGCTTGATTGTAGTGTCCAGCAAGAAGGAGTTGAGGAATCTCTCCTGCCAAACAGGCAGAAAGACAAATGAGCCCCTCATTGTATTGTTCTAACAGTTGATCACTAATTCTTGGTTTATAATAGAACCCTTCGATGTAGCTAATTGAGTTGAGCTTCATCAAGTTTTTATACCCAGTCTCATTCATAGCAATGAGGACTAAGTGGTAATATCTACCGCCACTCATTGTGGTAGATTTCGTTGTATGAGATTCAGGGTTTACATAGAATTCACACCCTACAATGGGGTTTATCCCCGCCTGTTTACAGGCATGGTAGAACTTAAGAGCACCAAACATATTACCATGGTCGGTAATAGCAAGGTGATTCATTCCAAGCTCCTTAGCTTTTGCTACATACCGATTAATGGGGGCTGCCCCATCTAGTAATGAGTAGTCTGTGTGGTTATGTAAATGGACAAATTCGCTCATGAAGTACTCCTACGTGCGAAGCATTGTAACACAACAGCGAATCTATTTTTAGCCCTTTGCAGGAAGGACACTTTTAGCATTTAGTTCATGCAACGTTGTTTCGATAAATCGTGTTGCACGCTCCAACTGAATAGCTGGCCCCTCAATCTCACAGGCGTCTGTAATCTCTTGCATCACAGAGCGGACAACTCGGTCAATATGTGAAGAGGAGAGAGGGAGCATCACTCCATGCATAATTAAATCGACCTCTCGAGGAACGAGCATCATTCTCTTTGGAAAGGCAATGCAGAACCTAAATCGGTCTAATACAGATTGGCTGTAGTGACAGGAGAAAGAGAGAATCACACTCTCTTCTGATTCAAACAAAGGATTTTTTGCTATTAAGAATTTACAAAAACTACGAGGAGTATAGCTGACTCGAATACGTGTAACTAACTCATTGCTTTTCAGTAGGAGTCGTCCTTGTTTATCATAGAGGCGCTCAACTTCGATCCACCGCGTTTCACTCTTTTGTCCAGCACACTCTTTTATCTCAACTTTTGCTTGTAAAGCTGCTAAGGCAACGGGAAGGGCGAGACGGATATCCGGTGTGCACAGTGCACCTCCAATGGTAATTTGGCGTCGGACAATTTGGCTTCCGGTTTGTTTCAACGTGGTGTGAAGTAGTTCAGGGAGGACTTGTTTTCCCACTGTGAGCATCTGCTCAATAGTGACAGTAGCCCCAATTTCTAAATAGGAGTCGGTTCGATAAATCCTTTTTAACTCAGCAACATTTCCAAGATAGATAATATCTTGTGCCCCTTTTTTGGGGTAGTAATCTTCTCTACTCATAATGTATGTACCACCAGCCCATATCAATGCGTTTGGGAAACGGGTGGTGACAGCAATGAGGTTGTGCAGAGTTTGGGGCATATGGACAACAGGAGATCTAATACCTTCGAACACGACGCCTCCTTCGATACATTTTTGCGACTTCAAAGATATTTAACATCTCTTGAGCATCCAAACAAGGACAACTCGAGAGGCTAAGCTCTTCAATGACAGATTGATCGTCAAGTTCTATTTCAGTAATCTGAGTGCCCTCTTTTTTAAAGGTAGACTGTAGCAGAGATTCAAATATCAGAGTCTTTGAGGCAAAACAGCCAGGACAAGGGCGACTACCGGTATCATTATAGGCACGTTCAATATCGGTCCAAAATCGTGATTTCTGATAACTCTCTATGGTTTCTACAGTTGAGCGTGGTAACCTAAATGCGGGAACTAAGCAAGAGAGAATAGCCTCACCATTGAGTAGTACCACACAATTGCCACACATCTTACCCGTACACACCGAAGTGATTGCTCCGCTTTGAATGTCCTCAAGTAAGATAAGGTTAAGTGGTTTATCTGAATTTACATTTAAGACGTGGGTTTTCCCATCAATGGTACACTCAAATTTCACTCTTTACTCCTTTTCATAGCTTGCATAATATCATCACTGGTAATTGGAATCGACTTGATCTCTTTGTTTAATGCTTGGCTTAAAGCAGAAACACATGCTGAAATGACCATACCTCTTATTGCACTTGTAGCAGAAGAGGGGACTTTCTTTTCTCCAAAGCTCTCAACAGCAACATCAATGAGAGGTTGAGGCCCCTCTTTTTTAAGAGCCACAATACCACTTTCAGATAAACTTGCATGGATTGTATGGCGAATTTTAAGTTCTAGAGCATCGATATCAGGGGGGTTGTCAAAGTTAAAGCGTCCCCAGATTTTACGTGCTTCTACTTCCAGGGTGACGGTGTTCACCTCTAGCTCTACAATAATCGCCCCCCAGTTTGCACTAGCGAATAGTGAAGTCTCTTCAGTTAACACACTTTTTACTGTTACCGACTCGGTAAGAGGAAGGGGGTCTTGAAACCTTCTAGAGGCAATAGACTTACAACACTCATGAATAACCATAATCGATTGTTTAACATCCAAAGAGAGGACTTCAGGTCCAGAATCGACCATCATTGCTGTGTTGTTCTTTACGAAATCGATGGTATCGGTCTCAATAGAGAGTTGTTCGGCAATCGTTGCTTTCCACAATGAGACAAGTTTTTTATGGGGATAAAAACTTGTATTAACAATGACTTTGTTATGAGAATCAAGTGTTATAGATATTTTGGCATTACCATGAAGCAAGCTATCGCTACTAAAGCCACTGATTCCTGCACCACTACTAATGGCAATGCCACGACTATAATTTGGAAATGTAGATAAGAACGTCTTATTCTTCTTTTGTAACTCATAAGCACCATAGTGGCGTGAGAAATTACTGATATGAGAAGTCGCTTCTAAGACATTTCTTAAAGAGGCAATAGGGGGTGTTTGTAATACGTGATTTCGATTTTTTGTCTCACCGTAATGTTTCATTCTCCATACAAGAGGATTCTGTTGTACAGCAAGGCTGATGGCTGAAGCATGCGCTTCAGTTGAAAAAAGGGCACTACTATACCCTATATCTCCAAAGAAGTGAGAGGGAGGTGTGTGAGATTCGGTGATATGTACTTCTGCTTTAAATGCTTGAAGCGGGTACAAGGGCACTAACCCTGCAAGCATCTGTTTTATCCCCTCTTCAGCAAACAACGGAAAAGCACCACAGTCGACTGAAGCAATTACCTCTTCGCTATGAGGTTTCCCGCTAGAGTCAATTATAGTTTTTCGATCAACCGAAATTTCACTTTTGTATGTAGGCTCCACGTTACTCATATGGACAGTGGCCCCAGTCTTAACGGTAGCTAAAGCAGCAATAGAGGCATATATTGAGGGAAGAAGTACTCTCTCGTCTTTTGCCGAATAGTGGTTTTGTGGATAAACAATAACGCTTTTTTGGGTTCTGTTACACAATGATGCAACAGTATCCCGTACATGAAATGGCCATTGCGTAGGTACTTCAATGTTCAGTAGATCGTCCTCAAGGTAGGTCTTTACATGGAAAAGGGCATATTGTGAGGATTGCATACGTCGGTCGGTGTAACTCTTTTCAACAACAATATGATCTTCAAGCTCAATGTGTTGCGGATCTCCCCACTGGTACACAATTGGTTCATGGCGGAACTTTGTTTTTTCGCTATCGATATCGACTTCTAGTTGGTAGTCGATTTCAACTTGCTTAGCAAGCACTTGGACCGCTTCTCTGTCGGGGCCGAATAGAGCAAAAAGAGGTTGCCCTTTGTAAGAGATTTCAGCTGAGCCAAAAAGAGGAAATTCGGAGTTAAATACTTCAATACGGTTCTCTCCTGGGATATCCTTTGGTCCTAATAAGAAAAAATCGTTATCCTTTTTAGGCAAAGAAACCCCTATGATAGAGCCAGAGTCGATACTCGATGTGATAATATATCCGTATAAAGTGGATGGTTTATTCAGATGTTCTGCCATTCATTTCCTCAGAACTAAAAATACCATGTTCCACACGCATGAGCAATGCCAAAACCTTTGAAAGAGGGTATACTGATTGTATCGAACTGTATGGAGCACAATAATGAGCGATAAAGAAAAGGCACTCTTAGAGATTGAAAAACTCTCAAAAGAATTAAGAGAACACCAGCATCTCTACTATGTGGAATCTAAACCTCGTATTAGTGATCTTACATATGATCAATTACTTAATCGCCTTATAGAACTTGAAACACTCTATCCCGATTTACAAAAAGAAGACTCTCCATCACAAAGAGTAGGTAGTGATTTATCTGCTTCATTTATAGAGGTCGCTCACACTATACCAGTTCTAAGTTTAGATAAATCATACAGTGATGAGCAGACTCTTCAATGGGCTACAAAAATAGTTGAAAGAACTCAAAAGAGTACCTCATTTGTGGTAGAAGAAAAGATTGATGGAGTCTCATTAGTGCTCTATTATACCAATGGTGTATTAGATAAGGCTGTCACTCGAGGCAATGGTGCTGTTGGTAATGATGTCACGCTCAATGCTAAAACGATTGCAACAATTCCTCTTGTATTACAAGAGCCTCTCACAATGGCAGTACGAGGCGAGGTGTTTCTCTCAAAAGATGACTTTGAATTGGTAAATAAAGAGGGGGAAGGAGAGTATGCCAACCCGCGCAATTTAGCTGCTGGAGTACTACGAAGACTCAAGAGTTCTGAGACAGCACAATTTCCTCTAAAGATGTTTGCTTATGAAGCATTTATTCAACAGGGAGAAGAACTCCACTCCCATATTGAATCTCTGAAGTTATTAAAGAGAAATGGGTTTTTAGTAAACTCTTCATTAGGGGTATTTTACTCAACACAAGAGAGTGAAAAGCCCGATGATTTTTTAGAGAACTTAGTAGTTGCTCCTTTGGAGCAACTCCCAACTTACATTCAACAAGAGTCGTTAAAAAGAGACTCATTATCGTATGAGATCGATGGGCTTGTGATAAAAGTTGATGATATTGCTCTACGTGAACAACTTGGATACACCTCCCATCACCCCCGATGGGCAATTGCTTATAAATTTGATGCTCCAGAGAGCGAAACTATCCTAGAGTCGATAGATGTCCAAGTGGGGAGAACAGGAAGAATTACCCCAGTGGGAAGGGTGAAACCAGTAAAGGTTGGAAACTCAGTGGTCTCTAATGTGACACTTCACAACCAAAGTTATATCGATATGCTCGAATTAGCGATTGGCGATACAGTCACCATCGCAAAAAGAGGAGATGTTATTCCTGCTGTTTTACAGGTGGTGGAAAAAAATGAATTAGATAATACAACCTTCCATCTTCCTGAAAAGTGCCCTTCGTGTCAGACGCCTTTAGTAGTCAAAGGGGCACACCTCTTTTGTCCAAATGAAAAGTGCCCCGACCAAGTTCGTGGAAAGATTGAGTTTTTTGTAGGTCGTAACCAGATGGACATTGAAGGTTTTGGACCAGAAACTGTTGCATATTTAATGAACAAAGGATTACTAAACTCAATTTCAGATATCTACAGTATTGATTATGCTTCACTTATTGGAGAACCAGGTTTTCAGAAAAGGAAAGTTACCTCTTTACAAAATGCAGTACAAAAAAGTAAAGAGCGGCCTTTTCACACTGTGTTGCTCTCCTTAGGGATCCCCGATGTTGGAAAGCGAGCAATTGAACTTATCGTAGCAAGTGGCATTTGTCACATTGACCAGCTCATTGATCTTGCCCACAAAGATGATCGTTCATCTTTGTTACAGATAAAAGGGATAGGAGAAAAAATCATTGATTCTCTTTTTAATTCGTTGAGTCATCCCCATTTTCTTAAGGAGATTGAGTTATTAAAAGAGCATGGTCTCCACTTTGAAGAATTAAAGAGCGAAGTCAAAGAACACCAACATCAGAGCTTTAGCAATCAAACATGGGTCGTCACAGGAAGTTTTACCCACTTTAATCCTCGATCCAAAGTGATACAGGAGATAGAACAAAGAGGAGGGAAGGTAAGTTCAAGTGTCTCAAAACAAACCACCTTCCTCCTTGCAGGTGAGAAAGCAGGCTCTAAATTAACAAAAGCTATCTCACTGCAGATCCCTGTGATATATGAAGAGGATTTTATTGCATTACTGAAAGAGGAAGAGGATGAATAAAAAAGAGGGTTCTTTGTTAGATCGAGTACTCAGTGATTATGGAAAACGATCTTACTTTCCTAAAGGGGTCGTGATGCAATCTCAGCAGGCAGGAAAAGAGGCATTCTTTGTGAATGCAACCGCCGGTGTTGCCTTAGAGAAGAACCACTACGTCACTCACCCACAGTTTAACCATGTGCTACAAACACTTTCTGGTGATCAGATAGTCTCATATGCACCGACAAGTGGAGATCCCGTCTTAAGAGCCTTATGGAAACAAGAGATGGTGAAAAAAAATCCACTTGTGCATATAAATGAGATAAGTGATCCCATAATTACCACAGGGTTAACCCATGCTCTATACATCGCTTCACAGTTGTTTGTGAATCCAGGAGATACTATCTTTATCCCCTCACCATGTTGGGACAACTATGAACTTATTTTTCACACACACAGCCAAGCGAATGTAGAGTATGTCCCTTTATTCGACACCTCCTATAGGTGGAACACTGATAACTTTTCTAAAGCGCTTCACACACATACACACAAAAAGATGGTAGTGTTGTTAAACTTTCCTCACAATCCAACTGGCTACAGTCCAACAGAAAGCGAATTAAAAGAACTTGTTAATCTTTGTATACAAGAAGCGGAGAGAGGAAAAGATATCGTTGTTATCATCGATGATGCGTATGCGGGGTTATACCATACAGAAGATGCCTACCCATATTCCCCTTTTGGTCTTCTTGCCCATGCCCATGAAAACATCGTAGCTATAAAGTGTGATGCCGCCACAAAAGAGGCCTTAGTGTGGGGTTTTAGAGTTGGCTTTATTACCTATGGTTCAAAGACGTTCACTTCAAAAGAGTACGACATGTTAGATGAGAAAACAAAGGCAGTGATCCGATCCTCTATTTCAAGTAGCTCTCGGGTAAGTCAATCTTTGTTAATAGAGGTGATGAAAGAGCCCTCTTTTTCAGACACTGTAGAACGTGTGAAACAAATGATGAGAGATCGGTTTTTGTTAGTACAAGATGTGTTACACCGTTACAAAAATCACCGGTTGTTACACCCGTATCCCTCTAACAGTGGATACTTTTGTACATTTCACACCGCTGGTGATGCACATCAGCTACGAGAATATCTACTTAAAACTCATGGTCTTGGGGTTGTTGCTCTTTCGCCTCATCTTATTCGCTTTGCCTATAGTGCTGTTGATGAACAGCTTATTGAAAGAAGTCTTCTTATCATGTACGAAAGTAGTGAGTTTCTATGGCAAGATATTATTGCATCTTTGTGATACATTCATACATAGTATTGATACATAACAACAAAAAGTGATTCTGGGAGGGTCTCCATGGAGTACGAAACAAGCCAAAAAAGGTACGATTTTACGATTCCGAACTTAGGCTCAGCTAAAATTCTCTCACCAATTAAAATGAGTAATACTCAAGATGATGGACTTGCCGAGTATGTGTCCGATTCCCAAAGAATTTACTATGGGATTGATGCAAAGATAAATGAGAAAGGGGAAGAGATTCCTGAGTATCACGATACGGTGGAGCTCGCAGGTCCACGTGAGAAGATTTATTTCAATCCAGCTCATGTCCATGCAGCTATCGTTACCTGTGGTGGCATTTGCCCTGGTTTAAATAATGTCATTAGAGCCGTCGTACGTTGTTTTTGGTACCGATATGGAGTTCACCGCATTAGCGGAGTTCGCTTTGGTTACCGAGGATTATTATCGAACTCCCTCTATCCTTTAATGAAACTCGACCCCGATGTCGTTGATGATATCCAAGAAAAAGGGGGAACTATCTTAGGTAGTTCACGTGGTGGTGGAGACAAAGTCGAAGAGATTGTTGATTCACTTGAGAGACTGAATGTGAATGTCTTAATCACTATCGGAGGTGATGGAACTCTTCGAGGAGCTTGGGAGATTGGAGAAGAGATCAAAAAGAGAAATCTTAAAATTGGTGTGATTGGAGTTCCAAAAACAATCGATAACGATCTTTCGTTCATTCAAACATCTTTTGGATTTGATACTGCAGTTCACAACGCTGTCCCAGCTGTCTTAGGGGCCCACACAGAGGCGAAAGCTTCAATCAATGGGATTGGCCTTGTGAAAGTGATGGGACGAGAATCGGGCTTTATTGCCGCCCATACCGCTTTAGCAATGAGTGATGTCAATTTTTGTTTAATCCCAGAAAATCCTTTTGACTTAGAAGGTCCTAACGGATTGCTAAGTCACTTAAAAAAAAGGATGCTTGATCGTGGTCACGCTGTTATTTTAGTCGCCGAAGGGGCAGGGCAAGCCCTAGTTCCTGAAACAGGTGAAACAGACGCATCAGGAAACAAAAAGTTCTCAGATATTGGGCTCTTTCTTCGTGATCGCATTACCAAATTCTTTAAAGATGAAGGCATTCCTATGAGCCTTAAATATATCGACCCCAGCTATATTATTCGTAGTGCCCCTGCAAATCCAAACGACTCTATTTACTGTTCTCGCTTAGGAGCTCATGCGGTGCACGCAGCGATGAGTGGAAAGACTCAAATTCTTATTTCTAAAGTGAATAATAAGTTTGTCCACATCCCTATTAAAGTTGCAGTAGCTGAGAGAAATCATGTAAATACCCAAGGGACACTCTGGCGAGATGTATTAGAAAATACCCGCCAACCAGCGAGTATGAAAAATTAACCTAAAACATATTATCACTGTGTGATAAGGGAGAATGGAACTATTCAAAGATGTGAACAAAAGCATATTATACAAAGAATAAGTTGTATATAAAGCACTACATATAATCTCGTTCACAATAAAAATGAATAAATAGGGAATTATCGAAAATATAAAAATATTTTTGTGAAATCTATTGCTTTATTGTTTGTTTTTCGATACATTTTCATCGAAAGGATTTAGGTGCTACTTAAGCTTCCGACTGCATTAAATTCACCTATACAACTTTTCATAACCTCCTTTTTGTCCCCCTAGGTTTAACCTCCTTTTCCCTAGGGGGGTCTTTTTTTGCTTTTTAGGTGAGAAGGGTATGGAAAGCTTGAAGAACTTCGTCGCCTTGAGCTCCTTTTAATACGGCGTCGGCTAAGAGTTTTCCTAATTGAACTCCCTCTTGATCAAAGCTATTAATATTCCAGATAAATCCTTGAAACATCACTTTGTTCTCATAATGAGCTAAGAGTGTTCCGAGAACACTAGGGGTGAGTTCTTGTGCAAAAAGAAGTGAGGAGTATCGGTTTCCAGGAAATTGCTTGTTAGGCTCTTTGTCATCTTTACCGCGGGCAAAAGCGACAATTTGTGCAACAAGGTTAGCAATCAATTTCTCTTGGCTTGTTGAGTTATCTGTTGTGATATCTCTTTTTCTTTGAGAGTTGGTAAATCCGATAAACTGAAGTGGAATTGTATCGGTACCTTGGTGAAGAAGTTGGTAAAAAGAGTGTTGACCGTTTGTTCCAGGTTCTCCAAAGATAATGGGACCAGTTTGGTAGCTAATCACCTCTTGATCTCTATTTACCCGTTTTCCATTACTCTCCATATCTAATTGCTGTAAATGGGCTGCAAAGCGACTTAAAGCGTGTGAGTAAGGAAGTACAGCTGTGGTAGGAAGGTGTAAGACATTTCGTAAATAGACTCCCACTAAAGCATCAAACAGGGGGGCATTTTTTCGTATGTCGGGTTCTAAAGCGGCAACATCACTTTGGTGAGCTCCACTTAAAAGTTCCTCAAATGTCGTAAAACCGTAGGCAAGTGAGAGAACCACAGCACCTACAGCACTGGTGGCAGAGTATCTTCCACCAATATAATCATCAATATAAAAAGAGCGTAAAAAGTCGGTACTTGTAGCTAAAGGGGATTGTTTACTTGTCACAACGACCATGTGCTTAGAAGGATCTAAAGAGGCTGCTTCCATCGCTTGTTTGGCCACGCTGTAGTTTGTAAGAGTTTCTTGAGTGGTGCCACTTTTAGTCACTAAAATAAAGAGAGTAGTCTCTAAATCTACTTGATCGATGATATCAAAAGGATCATCGGGATCGACATTTGAGATAAAGTGAGCATCGAGTTGATCGATATTATTTCCTTCAGCCCAACCTCGTAAAGCCAGATACAGTGCACGAGGACCTAAGTCACTTCCACCAATACCAATTTGGACAACGGAGGTGAATGCCTTACCAGTTGATCCAACTATACTTTGAGAGCGGACATCATCACTGAACTGCTGAATAAGATGGAGCTGCTGTTGGTAAAACGCCCCTTTTTCCTCTTGATCAACACTCACTTGTTGACTCTCTCCAAGCACTCTTCCTCGACACAGGTGATGAAGAACTTGTCGGTTTTCACTTGTGTTCATAATCTCACCACTGAGAAGGCGATGATACTTTTGAATAAGTTGTTGTTCATCACTAAGCGCTTGTAACACTTCGATGTGTGACTCATCAACTGGCATAGCAGCCCAGCTATATGTCACTGAAGAGCCAGCGTCAATGAGGGCCTGTTCAATACGCTCTTTAGTTAAGGCCTTTGAGACATCAAGAGCTTCGAGTGTTATTAATTGTGAGAAAGCTGTTGTAGCATCCAAATTACGGTATGTCATAAAAGACTCCTTTTAGGTGTAGTCTTGTAGTAATGTACTGTAAGTGAAATGAGAATGCAAATGTTGGTCTTTACGCTTCAATTTCGGGAATGCGGACTTTAAAGCTCTCTAAGAGATCTTCTTTGGTCATCCCCTCTCGAAGGATAACAAAAATAGTATCATCACCAGCAAGGGTTCCAAGAATCTCAGGGAGGGCTAACACATCGAGTGCTAAAGCAACACTATTTGCATGACCACTGCGAGTTTTAATGACACCAAAGTTGTGGCTAAACTCAATGGAGATGACTCCTCGCCTTACATCTTGGATATAGCTTTTTTCAGATTCGCTAATGAGGTCGTGTTCAGGAAGAGCGTAATAGTAACCTGACCAGCCATCAGAGATTTTTCCTACCTTTAACATTTTGAGATCACGAGAGAGCGTAGCTTGGGTAACAGAGAATCCCTCTTTGGCTAATAACTCTAAAAGGGCATCTTGGTTATCAATTCGATTGTTTTTAATAAGATTTTTTACCACTGCTAATCTATTATGTCGTGACTTCATAATCGCTCCATTGCATATATATTCTTTTAACTTGTATGAATATACAGCAGCTTTCGAAGAAACTCAAGCAACTTTTCATAGACCTCTTGGGTGCAAAGATTTATGATACTACCAAAGTGAGTATAAAAGGAGAGAGGAGATATGACCATCATTATCATTGTTGTCGTTGTCGTTTTACTTGTTGGGTATGGTGTTAGCACCTACAATAAACTGATCCGCTTAAGAAATAAAAGTGAAGAATCGGCAGCAGCGATTGATGCCCATCTCAAAAAGCGGTATGACCTCATTCCGAATATTGTAGAGACTGTCAAAGGGTATGCTCAACACGAGAAAAAGACTCTCACAGCTGTTATTGAAGCTCGTAATGCTGCTATGGGAGCTACAACCCTGAGTGAAAAAGATGAAGCCTCCCAAGCTTTCTCTTCAACATTGAAATCGCTATTTGCCCTCAGTGAGAGTTATCCTGAACTTAAGGCGAATCAGGGATTTTTAGATTTACAACAGCAATTACAGAGAATTGAAGAAGAGTTACTTCAAGTACGTAAATATTATAATGCTGTGGTCAAAGAGATGAATACGATGGTAGAGACAATTCCGAGTTCTTTTATTGCTAAGATTGCCTCTTTTACAAAATCTCCTTATCTCACTGTTGAAGAACAAGAGCGAGAACGGGTAGATGTGAAGTTTTAATGACAAAAGTAACGCGCCTTACCTGTATTGTGGTGATCTTATTATGTGGTATGTTCGCTTTATTGGGAGCTGATTACTCAATAATCGACTTTCATAGCGATATCACAATAACACCAAAAGGGGTGTATCAGATTAAAGAGGACTTCACCCTCAACTTTGATTCCCCTCGACATGGGTTATATAGAGTTCTTCCGAGAATATACCGCTTTGAAGACCCTTTAGTTGATGCCATCTATGCTCGAATTACCCATGTGCGCTCCAACGAGAATCTCTCAATAAACCACCAAGGTGATTACACTATCTTACAACTAGGGCGTAGTGACACCCTTGTTCGAGGAGAGAAGAGATACACTCTCTCCTATAACTACGACTTTGGAGAAGATTCTCACATTGGCTATGATGAGATCTATTTCAATATAGTAGGAGAGATGTGGGAAGTTCCACTTAGGCATGTCAGTTTTACTATTCATCTCCCTTTCTCAATTGATGAAACACAGCTCTCACTTTTTCGAGGTCAGTGGGGAAGTACCTCCAACCAAGATGTGAGGTGGGTGTATGATGAGAGTTCTCTTACCTTAAAGGGGGAAGGTTCAAATTTCCTTCCAGGTGAAGCACTTACTATCGCTCTTATTCTCAAAGAGGGATATTTTGAAAAGCGTTTTGATTATCAAAGAGCTTTAGGTATTCCTGCACTGCTTATCTGTATGGGAACAATTGCTCTCGCCTTTTATCTCTGGCGACGTTATGGAAAAGATGACGATCTTATTGTTGTGCCACAGTTTGTTCCACCTAAGGGGATGACCCCTTTAGATGTTGGGTACGTCATTGATGGCTCTTTAGATGCGCATGATATTACCGCTATGATCTTTTATTGGGCCGATAAAGGTTCTCTCACCATTGTCGAAGATAAAAAGGGGTTCTCCTTTGTAAGAGGAAAAGATCCTACACATCCTCTCTCTCATGAAAAGAGGATGTATGATGACTTTTTTGCCTCATCTCGCGGTGGAGTCGTTACTCTTAAAGAACTTGAAAAAAGCTTTGCTCCCTCGTTTCAAAAACTCAAAGGGGCATTAAAGAAATACTACAAAGGAGAAAGGGCTCTTAAAGATTCTGTTTCTCAAAAAAAGGCAGCTCTTTCACTGTTGCTCTTAGCTCTCAATGCAGCGTTGTTTTCACTTGTGAATACCATAAATTACCCAGGAGCCGAAACTGTTATTTTTTGGTTCCTCTCTTTTATTGTAGCTCTACCCATGGTGGGGCTGTGGTGGTCGTGGGAAAAAGCAGCACATCTTAAACAAAGAGTGAAATCGTTTTTTATCTTTTTAGGTGTCATTGCCATTGCGGCTGTAGGCTCTACTTTGCTTGTAGGACTCGGTTTAGAATTTCGTAGTGACATAGATCTTCTTATCTACTCAATTGTAGTACTGATGATCTCCCATGTAAGTATCAGTTTTTTAAGTGCTATCACCAATAAAAGAAGCGCATACGCTCATACTATATTAGAGCAGATTTTAGGATTAAAAGATTTTATTGAGCGTGTTGAGATTGATCAGCTGAAAGTGATGATTGAAGATAATCCTCTATTTTATTATCAAACACTTTCGTATGCCATTGCGTTGAATATAGAGCACAAGTGGGCCAAAAAATTCAGTTCAATCACAATTGAAAAACCACAGTGGTACATAGGAACAAATGATCTAGTGAATGCGATGATTATCCACTCCTTTGTTACCCGATTAGGCTCTTCAGTTGGCTCTACGGTAAAGATTCAACCTAAAAGTTCTCCCTCTAGTCGTTTTGGAGGATCCTCTTTTGGTGGAGGAGGCTTCAGCGGAGGGGGCTTTGGAGGGGGAGGCGGAGGAGCGTGGTGAAAAAAACCACCCTGCAGGAGGGTGGTTGTGTTGAGTTCTAACTCAATTAGTCACGATAACTTCTTGTAGGGCGAGGTTTCGCAATCGCTTCATTTACACGAAGATTACGACCGCCGAATTCTTTTCCGTCGAGTTGGGAGATTGCAGCCTCTGCAGCAGCATCGTCATCCATCTCAACAAAACCAAATCCTTTTGGCCTGTGAGTTTCTCGGTCAATGATGATGTTAGCGCTAAGTACTGTACCGTACTGAGCGAACAAACCCCGAAGTTCTTCTTCGGTAGTGGCATAACTCATGTTGCCAACATAGATTTTTTTTGCCATAAAGCATCCTTTACAGAGATTGTCTCTGTCTCATAATATTGCTTCATTTGGCAGCATGCTTGAATTAATTTAACCAACCATCAATACGAAAAAATGAACCGAAAAAAACCGGATTAAAAGAACCAGCAGCGACTCAAAAACGAAAGCATCATCACAGTATCACGGTACGTTCAGCCCTGTCAATATCTTGCATGTTGCCATCGAATCCCCTATATTTATCGAATGGACAGCCTAGGTATCTTCCTCTCTTTTGCTCTCATTGGAATTGTCTTTGTTTTTGGATATACCCTTGTCCAATTACATCTCATAAATGAGAGCTCAATTCGTAAGTTTGTCCATATCGGAGTTTCTCACTGGTGGTGTATTCTTATCCTCTTTATCGACTCACTGGGTTTTGCCTTATGTGGGCCTCTCTTATTTACCCTTATCAATAGCGCTATTGTATATTTTGGCATCGACAAACTCATGGGATTAGCAGATTCAAAACATCGATGGGGATTAGTCTATTACCCATTATCACTCACCCTCCTTACTCTTTTAGGGTATACCAACGCCCTCCCTATATGGGCATGTGGCATGGGAGTGTTTGTTATGGGCTATGGAGATGGTTTTGCAGCTGTCGTTGGACAACGATACAAAAGTAGATCATTTGGTTTAGGGAAGAGTGTAGTTGGTTTTATCACAATGTTTGTCATCTCAACTGTAGTCATACTTTTCATCTCTTTAGTATATCGCCTTGCTGATGCTAAAAGTGTTATGGGAGTGAGTAAGATAATCTTTATTGCACTGATTGCTGCACTGACTGAAGCTTTTACTCCTCACGGCTTAGACAATGTCACCGTTCCACTGGTAGTGGCAATCACATCTTCTCTCCTCTTAGGAGTCGTATGAGTATCACTTTGATTGTTATTGTAGGAATAAACCTCCTTTTAGCTGTAGTATCCTTCTTCTTTAAGTGGCTCACCATCAGCGGCGGCATTGCATCTGTTATTGTTGGTTCGACAATTTTTTGGTCCCTCGGATACGGTGGTTATTTTTTACTTCTCCTTTTCTTCTTAAGTTCAACACTTTTAGGAAAGGTTCGTACACGCTATGTCGTAGCCAAAGAGAAAAAAGAGGGACCACGAGATTGGGCTCAAGTGGCTGCTAATGGGGTTTTTGCTGTAATCAGTGCTCTGTTGTATCGCTACAGTGGAGAGTTAACCTCACTGGTGATGTTTGGCGCCTCTTTAGCAACAGCTACAGCCGATACTTGGGGCACTGAAACAGGCTTACTAAGTGAGACACCCCCCGTCTCAATAAGGACATTGAGACAAGTAGAAAAAGGATCATCAGGTGGGATTACCCCTTTAGGGACAATGAGTTCAATGATTGGCTCAATTCTCATAGCTATGAGCTGGTATAGCCACTTTGCACCTTCTTTTTCAATGCAGTGGCTCTTTTTAGCATCCATTGTTGCCCTTAGTGGTATCGCTGGGGCTTTTGTAGATAGTTATCTTGGAGCAACCTTACAAGGACACTATTGGGATGAGGAGAATCAAAAACTCACTGAGTGGGAGTTTAAAGAGGGGAAGAAACTTGAATTAGTGCGTGGAATCCGCTTTATTGATAACGATGTGGTCAATGCGTTAAGTAACCTTAGTTCCCTCGTATTAGCGAGTGGATTATCATTATTAGTATTGTGAGGTACCTATGAATAAAGTGATTGTGATTCCTGACTCTTTTAAAGGCTCGATGAGCTCACTAGAGATTTGTCATATCACTCAAGAGAAGATCCTCTCATATTTTCCCCAATGTGATGTCCTGAGTTTCCCTGTTGCCGATGGAGGAGAAGGGAGTGTCGACTCTTTCTTATATGCCCTTGGTGGAGAGAGAATTGAAGTAGAAGTATCTGGGCCTTACTTTACACCCACTAAGAGTTTTTACGGAATTGTGAATAATGATACTGCTATTATTGAGATGGCTGCTTGTAGTGGTCTTCCCCTTGTACAAGATGATTTACGTCCCGATGAAACTACTACCTTTGGTGTGGGACAACTTATCTTAGATGCTGCTCAAAGAGGATGTAAGAAGATTATTGTGGGTCTTGGAGGAAGTGCTACTAATGATGGAGGAGTGGGAGCTGCGAGTGCGGTTGGAGTCCGCTTTTACAATAGCGAAGAAAAAGAGTTTATCCCAACTGGGAAAAATCTTTCTGCTATCACTCGTATCGATATGTCACACAAACATCCTCTCTTACAAGAGGTAGAGATTATTGGGATGTGTGATATCGACAACCCACTTTTTGGTAAAGAGGGAGCAGCGTATGTCTTTGCTCCTCAAAAAGGGGCAGATGAAGATCTTGTTGTTTTGTTAGATGAACAACTGAGAGCTTTAGATCACCGTATTGTTACAGATCTTCATAAAGAGGTATCACAGATTGCTGGTTCGGGTGCGGCAGGAGGCTTAGGGGCGGGGATGGTCGCCTTTTTTGATGCATCACTTCAATTAGGGATCGACCTTGTCTTAGATCTACTTGAGTTTGACTCTCACTTACAAGATACCGACTTAGTGATAACCGGAGAGGGAAAACTCGACATCTCAAGTGTCAGAGGGAAAGTCATCAGTGGCATTGCTCATCGAACCAAAGTACAACATATCCCCTTAGTAGCAATCGTTGGAGATATTGGCGATGAGATTGATGAGATCTATGATCTTGGGGTCACAGCTGTGATGAGCATTAACCGAGTAGCACAAGATTTCTCAGTGGTAAAAAAGAGAGCTCAAAGTGACTTACACCTTACTGTCGATACCCTTATGCGGCTTGTGAAGAACTTCCGTTCTTAGAGGGGCGTTTTTCAGAAACATACAACCCGCCTAAAATTAAGAGACACCCTCCAACACCCATCAGCGTCATCCGTTCAGATAACACCAAAGCTGCAGTGACTAAAGAGGCGAGAGGTGAGAGATAGATATAAGCACTTGTTTTATAAACGCCTAATACCTTTACTGCGTGATTCCAACTGACAAAACAGGCGGCACTCGCTCCAAGACCTAAGAAGATAAGAAGCAAGCTGTTAGTTACAGTGAAACTATGAAGTGTCATACTTCGTGGCTGTGATAAAAAGAAGGGAAGCATAAACACAATCCCATAAAAGAAAATCTTACGAGTATAATGAGCCACCTTGTAGGTGGTGCTATCTATTTTTCGTAAAATTATTGAATAAAGTGCCCATCCAAGAGTTGCTGAAATGGCTAACAGATCTCCTTTGATCTGTACATCAAATTCGACAATTCCATTAAACATGACCAACACAGCACCAACCGACGCAATAAAAAACCCTACGAAGATGGCAGGACGGACTTTCTCCTCTTTAAGTAAAAAGATGCCGAGCAATGCAGTAGACAAAGGGGCCATGGAGACTAAAATTCCTACATTTGATGCGTTAGTCATCGTAAGTGCAACGTTCTCTAAGTAGTAGTACATCACTACCCCAGTAAGACCCGCTGCTCCACACAGTAGTTCATGACGTAGATCAAAAGGGGCTCTTTTACGACTTCCTGTAGCAATGGTGTATACAGAAAGGCCGACATACGCCATCAGAAAACGGATCAAAAGTATTTCCACAGGTGAAAATCCACTGAGTAATAACTTTGTAGCAATAAAAGTTGTTCCCCATATCGTAACTGTGATAAGGGCTAACGCGTGGGCAATGTTCTGTTTTAATTTCATGAAGTGAGTGTGTCATGATAGAGGAAAAATGTACAGATAAGGTGCTCTGTTATCCATCGCTAGCCAAGAGCAAAAAGTTTTGCTATTTTAGGTGTTGCTGTTCATTCATATTATTTGTATCTTACATAACGGTGGGCACAAGACCCCACTACGGCCTTACAATAGGCTATATACGAACAGAAAAATACTTTTTAAAGAGGTGTAAACTATGGCAAAACAGCTACAGTTCAATGAAGAGGCACGCAGAGCGCTTGTAGTTGGTGTAGAGAAACTCTCACAAGCAGTGAAAGTGACATTAGGTCCAAAGGGAAGAAATGTTCTCATAGATAAGAAATTTGGAGCACCAACTGTCACTAAAGATGGAGTTTCAGTAGCCCGAGAAATTGAACTTGAAGACCCTTTTGAGAATATGGGTGCCCAGCTTCTCAAAGAGGTTGCTACAAAAACAAATGACGTTGCCGGAGACGGAACAACCACTGCAACAGTTCTCGCCTATGCAATTATCAAAGAGGGGATGAAGAGCGTCGCTGCTGGAGTTAGCCCCATGGGAATTAAACGTGGGATTGATAAAGCTGTTGATGACACAGTCAAAGAGCTCAAACGTCAAGCAAAAATTATTAAAGACAAGGAAGAGTTAGCACAAGTTGCTACTATTAGTGCAAACAACGACTCCCAAATTGGTGACGAGATTGCCAATGCAATGGAGAAAGTTGGTAAAGATGGTGTTATTACCGTTGAAGAGTCCAAAACAATTGAGACAACAACCGACTTTGTTGAAGGGATGCAGTTCGATCGTGGATACCTCTCCCCCTATTTTGCAACAAACCGTGACACCATGGTCTCTATTTTAGAAGATCCCTACATTCTTATTTATGATAAGAAGATTTCGAACATGAAAGATCTTCTTCCTTTATTAGAGAAAGTTGCTCAAGCAGGAAAACCAATTCTCATCATCGCTGAGGATGTTGATGGAGAAGCTTTGGCAACACTCATTGTAAACACCATTCGTGGAACCTTAACTGCCGTTGCAGTAAAAGCTCCAGGATTTGGAGACCGAAGAAAAGCGATGTTAGAAGATATTGCTATTCTTACCGGTGGAGAAGTGATCAGTGAAGATATTGGTCTCAAGTTGGAAAACACCGACATTACACAACTTGGTAGAGCTAAAACTGTCAAAGTTGAAAAAGATAACACAACCGTGATTAACGGTGCTGGAAAATCTTCCGATATTAAAGATCGTATTAGTCAAATCAAAGTACAAATCCAAGATACCACAAGTGATTATGATCGTGAAAAACTTCAAGAGCGCTTAGCTAAATTAGCTGGTGGTGTTGCTGTTATTAATGTTGGAGCAGTTACAGAATTAGAGCTCAAAGAGAAAAAGCACCGTGTTGAAGATGCTCTTTCTGCTACCAGAGCAGCTATTGAAGAGGGAGTTATCGCCGGTGGTGGTGTTGCCCTTATTCAAGCAGCCAAAGCTCTAGAGAATAAGAACCTCTCTTCGTTAGATGAAGAAGAGGTTATTGGCTATCGCATTGTTCGACGTGCTTTAGAAGAGCCGATTCGTCAAATTGCCGAAAATGCAGGTCTTGATGGGTCGATTATTGCCGAAAAAGCAAAAAATGAGAAAGCCGGCACTGGATTTGATGCAGCTAAAATGATTTGGGCAAACATGTTTGAAGCTGGTATTACCGACCCTGCAAAAGTGAGCCGAAGTGCTCTTCAAAATGCAGCAAGTGTTGCTTCACTTATCCTTACTACTGAGTGTTCTATTACCGATATCCCATCTGAAGAACCTCCAATGCCAGCAGGCGGTGGTGGAATGGGCGGTATGATGTAAGTTGTATCGACTTAACTGATAAGAATTTGAGGGTGAGTCTTCCACATTTGGGGGATTCACCTTTTTTCTGTAAACTTGACTACTGTGAGACTATCATGGTACGTTAAGCGGTACAAAATTTCGAAAAGCAGATGTGAGGTTAGAGTAGTATGAATGCATTATTAAGCTTGATGGGAGCTCCAGCAGGTGGAGGCGGTTCTCAAGGAGGATCGATGACAACAACGTTTGTAACGTTTGGCCTGATTATTCTCATTTTCTATTTTTTAATTATTAGACCCCAAAAGAGACGTGATAAAGAGACGAAAGAGATGCTTTCATCCGTCAAAAAAGGCGACAAGATTATCACAATTGGTGGAATTAAAGGGACAGTTGCTATTGTGAAAGAGACGTCTGTTGTCGTGAAAGTCGATGATAATGCTCGCATTGAGTTTACTAAAAATGCGATCGCTCAGATTTTAGATCGTAAAGCAGAAAGCTCACCCAAAACAGAGGCTGTTGTTAAAAAGAAAGAGACCACAACTTCGAAAAAAGGGGCTAAGAAAGAGGCTCCAAAACAAGAACAACAAAGTGCTACTGCTGAAGTCGAAGAAGAAAAAACTGAAGAGACAACGTAGCAAGACCATAAACATACGGAGAGCATCATGAAAATTCGAGGACGATTAATTATCGTTCTTCTGGTTGTGGTGATATGTGGAGTGTTCCTCTATCCCACAGTTAAATGGTACGGATTCGTCCCCCAGGAGACAAAAGATCTTGTCACAGGCTCCAAACTCCAAATTAGAGAGTACGCCTTAGGGCAGGCAACAAAAGATCTACGAGACTTAAAGGCGTTAGTAAGTTCACAACCGCAAGAGAAACTTCCTGCTTCATATAAGTTCTTAGTTCCCATTGCAAAAAAGAATTACAAAGCAAGTAATACCAAAACTCCATCTTCATGGAGTGTTGAGTCGGTTATGAGAGGGTTCTCAAGTGAGAAACATCTATTCGATTCAATTGAAGGTTATTATCGTGAGCAGTTGTTAAGTCTTAAAACCTTAAGTGGTAAAGTGCTACAACTTGGCTTAGACCTTCGTGGTGGTATGAGTATCCTCTTAGAGGCAGATGTCGAAGCTTATGAGGAAAAAACAGGTTCACGTCCATCTTCAAGTGAACTCACATCTTTAGTGTTAGACGACATTGCTATTTTGAATGAGCGAATTGACCAGTTCGGAGTAACTGAACCAGATATTCGCCTCCAAGGAAATGATCAAATTTTAATTGAAATTCCTGGAGCAGCTGATCCTGAGAGGGTGAATTCATTCTTACGTGGTAAAGGGTCTCTCACATTTCAGATCGTCGATCAAGAGTTAACCTCACAACTGTTAACATATTTTGAGGAACATCCCGGAGAGGTATTCACCGATTCAGGACAAATGATTCAACCCGATTTCCTCCCAGCTGGTCGAGTTGCAACAGCACACTATGTGAATGATGCATATGGTCTTGACGAACTTGAAGGATATGTGGTGATTCACCAAGAGATTGGACTTGATGGTATTCATATCTCTAACGCTGTTGTTGGTCAAAACCCTATCACAGGTCAACCAACGGTAAACTTTGCTCTCGATTCAACGGGTGGTGAGATTTTTTATAAACTCACATCGACTCACACCGGAGAATTGATGGCCGTTGTGCAAGATGGAAGAGTGAAGGCGATGGCTACGATTACCGAGCCAATTCGAAATAATGTACAAATTACTGGTTTTGGCCAAGATGAGGCTCAAAACCTCTCGGTAGTACTTAAAACAGCTGCCTTACCCATTGAACTTATTGTTGTAAGCCAACAAGCAATTGGAGCCTCATTAGGTGAAGATGCTGTCCGTTCAGGGTTAATAGCTATCATCGTTGGTTTAGCGTTAGTCTTTATTTTTATGATTGTGATTTATAAAGGAAGTGGACTCTTTGCCGATATTGCCCTGTTATTTAACTTGGTGATTCTTCTATCAGTTCTCTCTGCCTTTAACCTTACGCTCACACTCACAAGTATTGCCGGTTTAGTTCTTACTGTTGGAATGGCCGTTGATGCGAACGTCATTATCTTAGAGCGAATAAAAGAAGAGCTTGCTGTTGGTAAAAGTGCTGCAGCCTCGGTAAAAGCTGGATTTGGAAAAGCTTTTTGGACAATCATGGATGCCAACGTTACGACGATTATTGCCGCTTTGGTCTTATCACAATTAGGTTCAGGCTCAATTAAAGGATTCGCAAATACATTAGCTGTTGGAATTGTTAGTTCAATGTTCAACGCTCTATTTGTGGTAAAACTGATGTACGATATCTCTTTAAGTGGGAAGAATCCTCAGTTAAGCATTAGCTGGAGGAGGAAATAATCATGGCTAAAAAAACATATGCTATTACTAAATATCGATTTGTTGCTCTAGCTGTCTCGATTCTTCTTCTCGTTGGAGGGGTTGTTGGATTTTTTGTCCACGATGGCTTTAATTTAAGTATCGACTTTCAAAGTGGATTCTCGCAACGGGTACAAATAGCACCCCAAGCTGTAGAATTTTCTTACGATGGAAGCGATACTCTCACCCTTAATCTAACTGGATCAACACTCAGCTTTGTCACTCGTGATAGTTCTGGCTCTCACTACCAAGAGTTTACCTCATCTGAGTACCCTACAGTTGGATCTTTAGTTGATGCAATTAATAAAAGCGTCAACGGAGTTAAAGCAACTGCTTTGGATAAAGAGGTGCGAACAAGTGATTTAGTTGCAGGCTTTGGTTTGCCTTTAACTCTCACTTCCGAAAAAGCCACTCTTAATTCGACTCAAAGTGCACACACCCCTTTTATCACTATTGATGAAATAAGAGATGCACTTCCCCAACATGCCCAAGTGCAGATTGTTGGTGAACCGTATAAGCAGACATTCCAAATTCGCCTCTCAAATGATGATAATCTCAGTGAGGGTGAACTCAGTGAAATGGTTCATAGCGCTCTGAGTGATAGTTTTGGTTCAGGGTCAATTGTGGTATTACAAAGTGACTTTGTAGGACCTAAATACTCTTCAACATTAATCAGTGGTTCAATCTTAATTGTTATTGTGGCTATTGCATTAATTTTGCTGTACATCTGGTTTCGTTTTAAACTAGCTTATGCATTAGCATCAATTATTACCCTTGTTCACGATACGTTAGTGCTCGTTGGCTTTATTGTCGTATTTCAACTAGAAGCTTCGACAACAACGATTGCTGCTATTTTAACAATCATTGGATATACGCTAAATAACGTCATTGTTATTTTTGACCGAGTACGTGAAAATAAACCTTTGTTAAAAGGGTATGATTTAAGAAGTTTGTTAGACACAAGTGTTTCTCAATCATTCACACGAACACTCTACTCGTCGCTGACCACAGTTTTTGCTATTTTACCATTAGCACTCTTAGCAACAGGAGCAATTCAACTATTCGCTATTGAGATGGCATTTGGTATTGTAGTAGGAGCTTACTCAGCTAACTTCTTGGCTCCAGCTCTTCTACTTTGGATTACCAAAGAGAAAGGTCCATCTAAGGTAGTAAGAACTCCTAAAGTGGAAGTTGCACCAGAAGTAGTTACTGAGGCAGAACCAGTTGAGCAAGAGGGCGGCACCGATGCTCAAGCTGATGTCGGAATCCCAACTATTGAGCGAAAGCTTAAAGGGAAAAGACAACAAAAGAAATAAAAGATAAAGTAAAGCCGCCACTTGTGGCGGCTTACTTCATACAAGAGGTAGCAGGTGGTTGTTATTCGCTCACAGAGCATGGGATATTGCAGTGGAGTTTCACAAGTGATTGAGAAGGCTAAAGAGGCTTTAGCTTTAGCCAAAACAAAAAATGTCCCTGCCTACTCAATTGGTTGGTTTATTCACAACCCGTCGGTTGTCAACTCTTTCCAACAAAAAGGGATGAACTCAATTGAGTCTCCTGATGGTCATCTCCCTGGAGTGGCCCTCATTCGTGCCCACGGTATTGGCGACCCCCTTCGTAAAGCATTTATTGACGCCGGTTTTACCCTTATAGACGGAACATGTCCTACTGTAGCTTATTCACAACGTCTTATTCGCACCTCAGATCCTTCATGGAACATTGTAATCATTGGTCAGAAGGGACACAGTGAGGTGGTAGCTCTTTCACGAGTGTGGAACAAA
>Ga0265293_10003153_pt1 | contig 31169 bp, 28 predicted proteins | sample Munlanlewell138R_FD_192505 | JGI IMG/M metagenome (GOLD analysis project Ga0265293, IMG submission 192505) | Leachate microbial communities from a municipal landfill in Southern Ontario, Canada - Leachate well 138R | ecosystem: Engineered > Solid waste > Landfill > Unclassified | place: Canada... | reverse complement strand
AGTTTATTCGTTATGGGAAGTTAACTACCAATCGGTTTACCCCGACAAATTCCGTTCCCAAGAGATCCGGACAAAAGCAGCTGCCATAAGTACCGCTGTCGGTGTATTGGGCGTTGCCGCCGGTTTTGTTGTCCCTCCTCTGTTTTTCCAGTATGGAGACCCCTCCTCCTTTTTAATCAGCGGATGGGCAGTTGCCGGAATCTCTGTTTTAGGGCTGTTTCTCCTTATTCCCGGAATCTTTGAGACAAAAGGGATGATACATCGGTTTTTAAAGCAACAAGAGACAATCAGGAGCGAAGAAAAAGAAGAACACAAATTCTTCCCCTCAATGAAAAGGGCTTTGCAACACAGAGACCTACTTGCTTTTATCATTTTGCTGTTTCTGTATCAGTCGGGAGCTATGTGTATGACCAGTAGCATCCACTATGTCGGTAACTACATACTCAACGTTCCCAGCAGCGGTACAACAGTAATATTTGCGGGGATGTTGGTTGGAACATTGCTCTCAATTTACGGATGGAACCGTCTTTCCAAAAAACTAAAGGATAATCAACGGATGCTCTTAATCACAAGCCTAGTGATGGCACTGTTTGCTTTTCCGATGACTTTCATAAACAGTGTTTTGGGATTTGCCATTGCCATGGGGCTTTGGGGAATCGGCTTTGGCGGATTTTGGACATTTATGGCACCTGCTATGGCTGACATCGTTGATGAGATTGTTGTCAGAGACAACAGGCGCGATGACGGAATTTTAATGGGAATAAGGGCTTTCTTTATGCGTTTCTCTTATGCCAGCCAAGCTATAGTATTTTGGCTCATCCACCGCATAACAAAATTCAGTGTAGATCCTCACAGCAGCAGTGCAAAATTTGGGATTAAACTCCATATGGCTGCTATCCCTGCCCTCTTCTTCCTCTTGGGAGCCATTGTGTTTTACAAGATGAATACTCTCACTCCAGCCAAGGTCGAAGAGAACAAACGGTTCCTAGCCACGCTAGACATTTAACACTTTTAATCAGTATACTTGGTGGGTCCAAAGGCAAGGAGTCACTAAAAATGATTAAGATACTACAGTCGTTTGAACCTCAATGGGCTGAGCTCGAAAAGCGGCTCTCTGAGAGCGACGTAATGAAAGATATTGCTACATACCGCTCTTTAATGGTTGAAAGAAGCCACCTTGAACCGATTATTGAAGCTCTGGGAAAAATGAGGTCTCTTAGCAATCAAATTGAGGAAGCCCAAGAATTAATAGACAATGAATCGGATAAACAACTGCAGGAATTGGCCAAGGAGGAGCTCTCTTTTCTCAGAGATGAGTTGGAAGAGTTGGAACAAAAAAGTAAAATGCTTTTAATCCCTGCCGACCCAATGGAAGGCAAAGATATTATCATGGAAATCAGGGCGGGAACCGGGGGAGAAGAGGCTGCCTTGTTTGTAGCCGACTTATTTGGGATGTATAGCCGCTATGCCGAAAGTAAACGGTGGAAAATCGATATCATCAGTGCCCATGAGACCGGTATCGGGGGATTTAAAGAGATTATCTACTCGATATCGGGAAAAAATGTTTATGGAAGTCTCCGCTGGGAAAGCGGTGCTCACCGGGTTCAAAGGGTTCCGGAGACTGAAAGCGGCGGACGTATTCACACCTCGGCAGTAACTGTTGCAGTTCTTCCCGAAGCCGAAGAGACCGATATCGAAATAAGGACCGAAGATTTAAAAGTCGATGTTATGCGCTCCAGTGGACCAGGAGGTCAATCGGTTAACACAACCGACAGTGCCGTGCGCTTAACCCACCTGCCTACCGGTCTTGTTGTTACCTGCCAAGACGAAAAATCTCAAATTAAAAACAAAGCAAAAGCGCTGAGAGTTTTACGTTCCAGACTTTACGAACTTGAAGAGGAGAAAAAAGCCAAAGAACGGGCCGATAACCGTAAAACTCAAGTGGGGACAGGCGACCGCTCTGAAAGAATAAGAACCTACAACTTCCCCCAAAACAGAATAACCGACCATAGAATCAATCTGACCCTTTACAAACTCGATTCGGTGATTGGCGGTGATTTGGATGAAGTTATTGAGGCTCTGAAACTGGCTGCCGGAGAGGAGGCATTAAAGGAGTTGCAATGACCTCTATTGCTCAGGCTCTTAAAAATGCCACAACGGCCATCGCCAAAGCCGAAGTCACAGAGACTCCCCTTTTGGACGCAACTCTCTTGTTGATGCATGTAACCGGTTACAAAAGGGAAGAACTGTATCTTTACGGTGATAAAGATTTATCCAAAGAATCTTCCATCCTCTTTGAAGCACTGTTAAAAAAGAGACAATCAGGTTTCCCAATCGCCTACTTAATTGGGAAAAGAGACTTTTACAACCATACTTTCAAGGTAACCGAGGATGTTTTGATACCCAGAGCCGACAGTGAAATAATTGTTGAGCAGGCTTTGCACCTTTTGAAAACCGGAGATAAGGTTCTCGATTTAGGAACCGGCAGCGGTGTTCTGGGAATCTCACTGGCTGCGGAAAATCCAACGATTCAGTTGACCTTAAGCGATATTTCAACAAAAGCTTTGGAAGTAGCCAAACAAAACAGCATAGCCATTCTAAACAGAACCGTTACCATTATTCACAGCGATCTTTTTTCGTCGTTGCAAAATAGGTCTTTTAATATGATAATTACTAACCCTCCCTATTTAACGGCTTCTTGGTACGACCAAGTTGCCTTACAGGTTAAAAAAGAGCCAAAGCTGGCCTTGGTGGATAAGGGGGAAGATGGGCTACACACAATCGGTAAAATAGTGGAAAGTAGTCCAAACCATTTGGAACAAGGGGGAACCCTTTTAATAGAGTGTGATTACCGCCAAAACAGTGAGGTCGCAACTCTGATGAAAAAAAGAGGTTTTACATCTGTGAGGCAAGTAAAAGACTACGGTAATCTTAGACGCGTTGTTTGGGGGCGTTTTTATGCATGAACAGTTGGTAAACAGATTTGTACAAAAGGCATTCCGCTACTCAAAGAGCGAACAGCTTAGGATTGCAAAGGCCGCTGAGTTCAGCGCCATAGCCCATGGCGATCAAAAACGACTCAGCGGAGAACCGTATATAATCCATCCCTTTGCAGTCGGTGAAATTCTCATGTCTTTAAGTATGGATGTCGATACCGTCATTGCCGGAATTTTACACGATACATTGGAAGATACATCGGTTACTTACGATGAGCTGGTTAAAAAGTTTGGGAAAACCGTTGCCGATTTAGTTGAGGGTGAGACAAAAATAAGTGCCCTTAAGGCAAAAAACAAAAGCCAACAAGAGGCAGAAACCATCAGGAAGATGTTCTTTGCCATGGCCGAAGATGTCCGGGTCATCATAATCAAACTGGCCGATAAACTCCACAACATGAGAACTTTACAACACCTTTCTCCCGTCAGGGCAAAAGAGATTGCCAATGAGTGTTTAGATATTTTTGCCCCTTTGGCAGACCGCTTAGGCATGTCGTGGCTTAAAGGAGAGTTGGAAGACCAGGCTCTTAAAATCCTTAAACCGGATACTTTTGAGTATATCGAGGGGTACCTATTATCTAAAAAGAGTGAACGGACTGCCTACTTGGGAAGAGTAGAAAAGATAATTTACAGAGCCTGTGGGGAACAGGGTCTAACGAATGTAGAGATCCAGTCAAGGACAAAACACACCTATGGTGTTTACACCAAGATGAAGAAAAGGAAAAAAGAACTTGAAGAGATTGGTGATATCTTAGGTGTCAGAATAATTTGTGATACGGTAAATGAGTGTTACACCCTCTTAGGCGTTGTCCATAAACTGTGGCCCCCTATTGAAGGCCGCTTTAAAGATTATATTGCGATGCCAAAGGCTAACAATTACCAAAGCCTCCACACGACGGTTATGGCTTTGGACGGCAAATTGATGGAAGTTCAAATCAGAACCAGAGAGATGCACGCCACGGCGGAATATGGGGTGGCTGCCCACTGGATTTATAAATCGGATAGTACCGGCAGCGAGAGTTCTTGGAAACAGACCGAAGATGAACAGTTCAGTCGCATTATCCACAAGCTAAAGAGTTGGAGCAGTGAAATTGAAGAATCCGAGAGTTTTTTGGACGATATAAAAGGGGAGCTGCTAAAAGATACAATCTATGTTTTTACCCCTAAAGGGCATATTGTAGAGTTACCGACAAATGCTACCGCACTCGATTTTGCCTACCAAATTCACACCGAAGTCGGCAATCATACCACCGGTGCAAAAGCCGACGGGTCGATTATTCCCTTAAGTGCCCCTTTAAAAAACACCCAGGTTATTGAGATTTTGACCAGCCCCAATGCCCATCCCACCCTAAACTGGTTACGGATGGCAAAAACCACCAATGCCCGGCGTAAAATCCGCTCTTGGTTAAACAAAAACGATGATTCGTTAATAATTGATAAAAATATTATTGCCAAAAAGAGAGTAACTGCCCCAGCGGAACAGGAGATTCAGCCTGTAATTGTCGACGGGGATATTGTCCGCTCGGTCGTTGACCCGAGCAGACTCACCTTTAAAGTAGGCAATGAGAAAAACGTGATGATCAGCTTAGCCAAATGTTGCAATCCCCACCGAGGCGATGAGATTATCGGCTATGTATCGAGGGGAAGGGGCATTATTGTTCACCGAAGAAATTGCAGAAACTTAAAGAATATGAGTGAAATTGAAGAGCGCAGTATCGAGGTTGAGTGGGAGACTGCAGCTCCCCGTCTAACAAGGCGCTTTAGGGTTGTCAGCCGTGTTACTCAAGACCTCTTTGCCGAAATCGAGGGTGCTATTAGAAAATATAAAGGGCACCTTATTGAGGGGCGTCTCAGCGATGAAGAACAGGATCGTCTCAACGGAAGTTTTACGATGGAAGTTGCAAATGAAGATGATTTTAAAAAGGTTGTAAAGAGTATCAAAGCAATCCCTTCAATTATCTCAATCAACCCCGTATAGGTCAGACAACCTCCTCTAAAACCCTTACAATCTCGGGAAGCAACTGCTTTTTCCGAGAAAGAACCCCTTTAAGGAGAAACACACCCGGTTCAATCATGGGATAGCCTAATGCTTTCTCTCTTTTCGGATAACCGGTAGCTATTAAGATACTGTCCTCTTTTATAACATCAGTAACCAAAAGCATTGCCCACTGTAGGGCATTGTTTCTCCTTGTAAACTCCAGTTGTCTGTGAATTTCTCCTTTAACATCTTCGATTTGGTCAAATGTGGTAACCTCTACCTGCCCTATTCCAAAACGGATCCCACTCTCATTATAGATTTTAAAATCACCGCTAATTACCTGCTCAATATCTTCGTTTTTCAAAACACCGGAGGAGCCAAACAGTTGTTCACCGTATTGTTTCACATCCTCAACATCGGCAAATTTACTCAACACAAAGGCAGCCGAGATATCCTGATTGGTGGTAGTCGGGCTTTTTAAGATAACCGTATCGGCAATTATCCCCGCTAAAAGAACCTTGGCTGTCAGTTGGTCAATCGGAACACCCCATCTAAGGTATTGGTGATAGACGATGGTGCAGGTACTTCCAACCGGCTCACTGGCAATAAAAATCGGCTGGGCTGTCTTTTCGGCATCAAGTCGGTGATGGTCGATTATCTCTACAATATTAGCTTCGTCCAGCCCGTCCACACTCTGATTTAACTCGTTGTGATCGACTAAAATAACTTTTCTTTTCGGTTTTTCAAGAAAACAACGCCTGGTAACAAATCCGATAAACTCCTGTTCGTCAAAAACAGGAAGTCCTCTGAACTCACTTTCAGCCAGCATTCTTTTAGCATCGTCAAAAAGAGCATCAACTTCGATTTTCGGCGGACTGTTTTGCAGCAGTTGATAAACCGGCAGACTCATCCTTAAAAGTCTTATAGTCTCAGCAGTATCCTCATACGATTGATAAATTATTCCGTTATAAGAGGAGTAATCGGCAGCTATCTCTTCATCTTCTTCCAACCCAGTCAGAATAATTGCCGGAATCTGTTTGCTGATAGCATACTCCAAATGTCTTTTTCTGTTTCCTATCACCAACACAGGAAGCGTCGGTAAAAGTGACTCTATCCTTTTTTTGAATCTTTCGTACTCCATTGCCCCGGTAATAATATGGGCTTCAATACACCTTGAACTGGCTTCTTTGACAAACTTACCCCTGATAACTTTTCCAAAGTTTTCGGGATAAAAGCGGTAGGTAGGGCGCTTACCGGCATTCTCTTTTAAGAAGAAGCTGGTAATTTCATCCAAGCTTAGAAGACCGCTGAACTTTCCGTTATCCAAAAGGGGGACAACCGAGGAATGGCGGTCTCTGAACAACTTTACCAAGTTAAAAATCGGATCATCGGGATGCAAATGGTTGAAGTCGGTAATAACAACATCTCTCACTTTAGCTCTGACATCTTTCACAAAAGCAGGAGCTTCTATGTTGAGTTTTTGAAACTCAATTTTGGTTGTGTCGTTTAAAGGGCCGATTCTTATGGGGATATACTCATTTTGATCATCTACAATATTTTTTAAATTGGCATAAGCCCAAGCAGAAGCAACCGAGTCTAAATCGGGATTTCGATGTCCCGTAACATATATTTTTTTCACGAACTACCTCCACCACCACTTATGTTAACTTATTGTTAAAGCATAATTCAACATAAAGAGTATGGTAGCTTTTATAATATTAAGTAATAAAAGAGTCTTAGAACTTTATCGCAAAAGATGCAACTCTGTTTAGCATTTAGCCATATGGAAAGTCGTTAAATGGGTGTGGCAACAACTGATTAAACGGATACTCCTTTTTATTTCCTTCTAAATCAAACAAAGCGATGACACTCTCTTGCGAGGTAAACTCAACCATAACCTGTAAACATAAAGCACAGGGAACTGCCAATATCTTGCTGACTACCACTAAACTCTCTATCTCGAAAGCCCCTTCAGCGGCGACTGCTGCTAAAATAGCACTCCTTTCGGCACAGATTGTTGCCCCGTAGCTGACATTTTCAACATTGCATCCGTGATAAATATTCTTTGTTTTTTTACTTACCAAAGCGGCTCCGACTTTAAATTTTGAGTAAGGGGCATAAGCGTTTTCTCTTGCTTTTAAGGCAATTTCTTTGGCTCTTAATTTCCTAATCTGATTGTTAAATCCTTCAACTGTTTCAAAAGGGAATAGCTCATCTAAAGCGGAGATAATAATGTAAGAACCTTTATCTCTAAACTCTTTTTGTATCTCTAAGGGGGCAATTGCAACACACATACGTTTTTGCTCTGTGTATTTTTTGAGTTTAGATAACTCATCAACAAAAATTAAACCGGCGTTTTTATCAATTTTTAGAACTTCTGAGAATTTTTTACTCGCAATATCCAAATCAAAATAAATTGTATCGATCATAAGGGCTGTACCACATCTAAAAGAAAACTTATCAACGATTGATAATCTCCCTCTAATGAGGCGATATCAGCCTCTAAAAACCGACTCGAATCGCTGTCACTGAAATCCATATCCCACTTAGCGTTATTACTCAGTTGCTTAAAAAAGAGGCGCATAGCACGGGTATTGCCGTCCAAGAAAGGGTGAAGAGCGTGAATTTCAGCCATATAGTAGGCTAAATCATCAACAAAGACCTCTAAGCTCTGAGCCTTGAGGTAGTTCTGTTTCTTTAGTTTGCCAAAAATATCGGCAGCTACCGAATCGATATGCTTCGGTAAACAAAAAAGGGTTCTCTTTGTTATTGAGATATTCCTCTTCTCCCCTGCAAAAGGGTAGATATCTCCAAAAAGGATTTTATGCAAATATTTCAAATGGTTAAAGTCAAAGGTAAGGCGGTTTTCCATAGTCAGTATCTGAGCCATTCTTGAAGAGACAATCTCAGTCTCTACGCTGTCTAGAAACTCTTGGTCTTTTAAACCAAAGTAATTTACATAGATATTGCTCTCGGGATAAAAGCCATCTTCAGTTGAAACTATATCATTGCCCTTTTTAAGCCCATACGACTCCAAAACCGACAATACTGCTTGGTCTCCGCTAAGATACTCATCCAAGACCAGCCTGGCCAAGTGCTCAGCCTTTTGACTGACACGATAGCCCTCTGTCTCCTGCACAAAGGTGATAAAATCAAGGTGTTTAACTATTAAACTCTCTCTCATTTTCAGTTGCTTCTCCCAATCTTAAAGCGCTAACCCAACAAGCCGGTTAACCACTTTTAAAATTTTATAAAAAGTAACAGATCAAAGTCTCTTACTTACAACACAGTTTAACTGACCTTTGCCAAGAATGGAATAAAAGAGTCTCTATTTTGGTAGCCATAAAGTAGTAAAGCTCTTCACTTAGGTCAATAGCATATCTTGAGCAACTGCCTTAGACAGGTGTATTCTCCCTCCATGAATATTCAAAAACTTTGTGTTTTTTGTGGATCATCTGTCGGAAACGGGAGCGTTTACCAAAATCTTGCAAAAGAATTTGGTGAAGCAATGGTAAAAAATAGGTTGCAGCTTATCTACGGAGGAGGCGGAATCGGACTTATGGGCATTGTTGCAGATACGGTTCGAAGGGGCAATCTCAAAGTTACCGGCATTATCCCAACAAAAATTTACGAGATGGTTAAAGCGGTAGAGAGTTTTGAAGATGAGTTGATTATTGTCGATGATATGCATCAACGCAAAGCAACAATGTATGAGAGAGCCGATGCTTTTGTCGCTTTACCGGGAGGTATTGGTACTTTGGAAGAGTTATTGGAAATTTTTTGCTGGTTTCAGTTGGGTTACCACAACAAGCCGGTGGCACTGCTGGATATCAACGGCTATTATTCGGCTCTTATAAACCTCTTTGAGCAGATGCATAGTGAAGGATTCTTAAAAAAGGAGGCTTTAGGGTCACTTATAGTGGAATCGGATGCAAATCTATTAATTGAGAGACTGAGAAAACCAGTTAGTGAACTCCCTTTAAAATTTAGCGTTTAACAGCTAGTCATTTGAACGTATCTCGTTATACTAAAGAATATGATAAGCAAAAAAAGTCTTACCAATTATCTGCTCATTGTCGTTGGATCAATAGTCACGGCTTTCGGTGTCGGTGGATTTATTACCCCTGCAAAGTTGGCCGGCGGTGGTGTCAGCGGACTGGCAGTCGTATTGTACCACACCGTCGGCTTAGAGGTGGGGACAGCCATCTTTGTTCTCAGCCTCCCCCTCTTTTTAATTGGGATTAAAATTTTTGGTTTCAAATATGGGATTACCTCTTTCATTGGAACCCTGCTACTCTCATTTTTTACATTCTTAGTCGGTAAGATTTTTGGATTTGGGGGATTTTTAGAGTATAAAGAGTCGATGGATGTCCTTTTATCGGCACTCTTTGGAGGTTTTTTGCAGGGCTTTGGGATTGGGTTGGTAATGAAAGGAGGTGCCAACACTGGCGGTACCGATATTGCTGCCCAAATTCTCAGTAAATATACCCCGCTATCGGTTGGGACAAGCCTTTTTATTGTGGATGGGTTGGTAATTACAGTAGGAGGGTTAGCTTTCGGACTTTTAAGTGCCCTCTTTGCAACAATAACGCTGTATGTAACAAGTCTGGCAATTAATCTCGTTATTTTAAAAATGGGTACAAGATATGCAAAAACGGCTCTGATTGTGAGCACGAAATGGGAACTGATTGCCCAACATATTTTAAACGAGCTAGGTCACGGTGCCACACTGATACCGGCAAAAGGAACCTATACCCAGGACGAGCGGCCGGTTTTGATGACCGTAATACCAAACCAAAAGATTGCTTATCTAAACTCAATTGTAAAGACAGTTGATCCAAAGGCTTTTATGATAATAGAAGAGGCTTACGAAGTTTTGGGAGAGGGTTTTACCCCTTTAAAAAAATGAGCATACTAAAAAGAAACATCCGTGAATTCATCTACATCATAATAGGTTCGTTGTTTGCCGGATTCGGAATCGGGGCGTTCTCAATGCCTGCTAAAATCGCAGGCGGAGGAGTGAACGGAATCGCAACCATCCTCTTTCATACTTTCGGCTTTGAGCCGGGCCTTTCGATGTTGGCGATGAACATTCCCCTCTTTTTAATCGGTCTAAAAATATTTGGCCCAAAATATGGTTTAAAAAGTCTCATAGGGATGGTTTTACTTTCCTTATCTGTTACCGTTACCGGAAAAATTATCGGCTATAACGGGATTATGGGATACACCGAAAAACTCGATATCCTCTTAAGCGCTATTTTCGGGGGTTTTTTTCTTGGGCTGGGGATTGGGTTGGTAATGAAGGGAGGTGCCAACACAGGCGGTACCGATATTTTAGGACAAATTCTAAGCAAATACACCCCTTTGCCTTTGGGAACAAGTATCTTAATTGTCGATACAACCGTTATTGTAACCGGAGCTTTTGCTTTTGGCATTGAGCGGGCGATGTTTGCAATCATTGCCCTCTATGTCTCCAGCCAGATGATTAACTATGTAATAATGGTAATGGGTACCAAGTATGCCAAAACAGCCTATATCTTCAGTGCCAAATTAGACATCATTAAAAAACAGGTGCTGGACGAAATCGGGCACGGAGGAACCATCTTTGAGGGCGAGGGAATTTATACCGGTCAAAAAAGGACAATGCTGATGGCAGTTGTCCCCAACCAATTGATTTCCAGGCTGACGGTTTTAGTTCACAAAGCAGACCCGAACGCTTTTATGGTAGTAGAAGAGGCTTACAAGGTACTCGGAGAGGGTTTCACTCCGATAGTCAATGAAGCTGTAGATCACCTTGGCGGTGTTAAAAAGAGTCCAAGCAAGGCTGCAATTCATCCAAAAGTTTCAGTGAAAGTCAAAAGAGAGCCTTAAAGTTTCCACAACTTTGCCGGGTATTGGCGCTTTTCTATCATTTTGGCAATTTCCTCTTTGACAATACCGCGGTCCTCTTGGTATGTCATTCCAAACCACTTCTCTTCTGTTGAATAAAATTTCATCTTACCGACGTTCTGTTTTACCATTAAACTTACCGCTTCGGGTAAAAGAACCTCATCTGTCGCACTTGTTACAGATTCCTCAAGGAAACGGTCAAAGTACTCTTGGAAAAAGTCGATAACAGCTACTGAAAAGCCAAAAAAGTTCATAGATACCCACTCTTCTCCGCTAAGAACCTTTTTACCTAATGGCGATTCGCTGACAATCTTAGGACCGTCGTGATAGATTTTTTTATTCTCCTCCATAGAGAGCAGATAATCACCTTCAACTTCACAAATGGCACGGCTTACCGAACCGCTTCGGCTGGTGGTATTTTTTAAGATATAACCTACCATGGCATGCTCAACAGAGTTGAGCTCTATAGAGCAAAGATGCTCTGCCATGATTTTATAGGGTTCCTTACCGTAATAATCATCACTGTTGATTACACAAAACGGACTGTTTAATTTCTCTTTGGCACTTAATAGAGCGTGAATAGTCCCCCAAGGCTTTTTCCTCTCTTTTGATAAAGCGACCTGTTTATTATCTAAAAGGGTGTCCAGCTGCTGAAAAACATAAGTAGCATCACAGTTTGCCGCTATACGATCAAATATTCTCTCTCTGAAATCTTTCTCAATATCTTTACGGATAACATAGATAACTTTATCAAAACCGCTGTTTAGGGCATCAAAGGTAGAATAATCGAGCAATGCTTCATTGTAAAAGCCGACTCCGTCTATCTGTTTAACCCCACCATAACGGCTCCCCATCCCCGCTGCCATAACTAAAAGAATTGGTTTCATCTCTGCCTCCTGACATCTGTTTTGATTATACCACGGCTGATATGAATCAACTACAGGGATAAACTGCCCAAATACCCCTTTCTTAATGACATAACCTATTCTATTATTCAGGTTTTGTGGTAAACTGTTTGCTAAGCAAATTTCTAAACGACCAAAAGGAGAAAACAGTATGAAGAAAACTTTTGCAGTACTATTGGTTTTAGTAGTTGCCGGTACTCTGTTGTTTGCCCAAGGAGCTAAACAAAGTGCACCCGCCGCTACTGAAGGGAAGTTCCACGTCGGAATTGTCACGGGAACCGTAAGCCAATCGGAAGATGATTTGAGGGGTGCTGAGCTGATGATTAAAGAGTATGGTTCAGTTGCATCAGGTGGAATCATTAACCATTTGACTTATCCCGACAACTTCATGGACGAGATGGAAACCACCATCAGCGTAATTTCCGGTCTGGCTGATGACCCTTTGATGAAAGCCGTAATTGTTAACCAAGCAATTCCCGGAACAACCGAGGCATTCAGAAGGATCAAAGAGAGAAGACCCGATATCATCACAATCGCAGGAGAGGCTCACGAAGACCCTGCTGTAATTCAAAGTGCCGCTGATTTAGCAATCAACAACGACTTCGTCGCCCGTGGTTACTTAATTATTAAAACTGCCCACGATTTAGGTGCCAAAACATTTATCCACATCTCTTTCCCCCGCCACATGAGCTACGAGACACTCAGTCGCCGAGCCGCAATAATGAAAGCAACCTGTGACGAGTTTGGAATGCGATTTGTAATGGAAACAGCTCCCGACCCACTCAGTGATGTCGGTCAGGCCGGTGCCCAGCAGTACATCTTGGAAAAAGTTCCAGCATGGGTAAAACAGTACGGTACCGATGCAGCCTACTTCTGTACAAACGATGCCCACACAGAACCTCTGTTAAAACAGCTGCTTGCCTACGGCGGTCTCTTTATTGAGGCAGACCTCCCCTCCCCGTTAATGGGTTATCCCGGAGCTTTGGGAATAGACCTTTCGGCACAAGCCGGTGACTCCGAGGCTATCTTAAAGGCTGTGGAAAATGCCGTTATTGCTAAAGGTGGTGCCGGTCGTTTTGGAACTTGGGCTTTCTCTTATGGAATGGCTACCAGTGCCGGCTTGGTTCAGCATGCCATTAATGTTCTTAACGGTGAGTCTGAACTTCTTAAACTCAGTGATTTAATGAAAGCTTACGGAAAATTCACCAAAGGTGCAGAATGGAACGGCTCTTTCTACTCAGATACCGCTACCGGTGTCAGAGCAAAAAACCATGTTCTCATCTACCAAGATACCTATATGATGGGTAAAGGGTATATGGGTGCTACCACGGTTCAAATTCCAGAAAAGTATTTCTTAATCAAGTAGATTACTTTTAGGGGGAAGTATCCTTCCCCCTACCACTTTTAAGCTAAAACAGGAGTCTCAAAAGCAACCCTTTTGTGTTAAGGAATATTTTGATGGAAGAGAGAAGAAGACCAATTTTAGAGATGCACAATATTACTAAAGAATTCTACGGTAACAGGGTTCTTAGCGATGTTAATTTTACCCTTGAAGAGGGAGAAATCGTAGGTCTCGTCGGTGAAAACGGTGCAGGAAAATCGACATTGATGAATATCCTCTTTGGAATGGATATAATTGAACAAACAGGCGGTTTCAAAGGGAAGATGGTTGTTAACGGCAAAAGTGTTAATTACCATAGTTCTTTTGATGCTATTAACGACGGTATTGGAATGGTTCACCAGGAGTTTTCCCTATTACCCGATTTCACTGTCCAAGAAAATATCTTGCTCAACAGAGAGCCGTTGAACCACTCTTTTGTCTCAGAGGTATTCGGGCCTAGGTTAAATACGCTTAACCGTTCTTTAATGAGAGAAATCAGCAACAAGGCAATCGCTAAACTCAACGTGGAGATCCACAGCTCCACAGTTGTAGGATCCATGCCCGTTGGCCACAAACAGTTTACCGAAATTGCCCGTGAACTGAGCAAAGATTCAATTAAAATATTGATTTTGGATGAACCGACGGCCGTACTAACCGAACAGGAAGCTTCAATACTATTGGATGCCATTAAGAAGCTGGCAAAACAGGGAATCTCAATAATATTTATAAGCCACCGTCTGCAGGAAGTTATTGATGTCTGTGACACAGTCGTTGTGATGAGAGACGGAAAAATAGTAAAAAATGTTAGCACTGAGAACTTAAGCATTGACCAAATAGCCAAGTGGATGGTTGGCCGAGATGTTCAGCACAATGTAATTCACCGTAAATTTGATTATGAGAACAGCGATATTATCCTCTCGATAGAGAACTTATGGGTTGATATGCCGGGAGAAACTGTTAAAGATGTCTCTTTAAAATTGCATCAGGGAGAGATACTGGGAATCGGGGGACTTGCCGGTCAGGGTAAACTAGGAATCCCAAACGGCGCAATGGGGTTGTTCCCAGCCGGCGGGAAAATCGTATTTGAGGGCAAAGAGCTGAAACTGAATAATCCCAGAAATTTTTTAGATGCAAAAATGGCTTTTGTCAGTGAAGACCGCCGCGGTGTCGGGCTGCTTTTGGATGAATCATTGGAGTGGAACATTGCATTCAGCGCAATGCAGGTTAACGACAAATTTCTGAAACCATTTTTTAACGGCCTAATAAAGTGGCGCGACGAAAAAGAGATAGAGAATATAGCAAACAAATATATAGAGGCACTTCAGATAAAATGTACCGGAAGCAGACAGAAAGCAAAAGAACTGTCGGGAGGCAATCAGCAAAAAGTATGTTGTGCCAAAGCTTTTGCATTGGAACCTGACCTTCTTTTTATAAGCGAGCCCACCAGAGGCATCGATGTCGGTGCAAAATCCCTCGTTTTGGAGACACTGCGTCAATACAACGAAAACTCAAATACGACAATAGTCATGGTCAGCAGTGAGTTGGAGGAGCTACGCTCCATCTGTGATAGGATTGCAATAATCACCGACGGAAGAGTTGCAGGAATCCTTCCGGCTGGCTCTCCCAGCGAGGAGTTTGGACTACTGATGGTTGCAACAGATAAGAGTAAAAAGGATTCTCAGATATGAATAAAGTCAAAGAATTTATAAAATCATTCGGGTGGCCCCGAATTATCATAAGTTTATTTCTCCTCTCACTTTTTATAATCGCGCCGTTTGTAGGGGTCAGCATCTCGACAAGCTTAAGTGATACAATCGTCCGCTTTGGGATGAACGGAGTTATGGTTTTGGCAATGGTGCCTATGATTCAATCGGGGTGTGGTCTTAACTTTGGACTTCCCTTAGGGATTATTGCCGGTTTACTGGGGGGAACTATGGCTATTGAATTTAATTTTCTTGGCCAAAGTTCTTTCTTGATGGCTATTGTTTTTGCCACCCCTTTCGCTCTGTTATTGGGTTACGGTTACGGTAAGCTCTTAAACAAAGTTAAAGGGAGCGAGATGATGATAGCGACGTATGTGGGTTTCTCATCGGTTGCCTTCATGTGTATTATGTGGCTGTTACTCCCCTATTCTCACCCCACAATGGTTTGGGGCTATGCCGGAAAGGGACTACGGACTACAATCTCGGTCGAAGGATTCTATCTGCACACCCTTTCAAATTTTCTGAAAATTAATATCGGGGACTCCTTTCTGTTCCCGACAGGAATGATTTTATTTTTCATCCTCCTGTCGTTGTTGATGTGGGCCTTTTTCCATACCAAAAGGGGAACCGCAATGACTGCTGTCGGTTCCAATGCAGTTTTTGCCAAAGCCTCGGGAATTGATGTAGATAAAACCCGAACACTCAGTGTCATGATGAGCACATGGTTAGGAGCTGTGGGAATCTTGGTTTATCAGCAAAGTTTTGGATTTATCCAACTCTATATGGGGCCGTTTTATATGGCTTTGCCTGCTGTTTCGGCAATTCTTATTGGAGGGGCTGCCGTTAACAAAGCTTCGATTGTAAACGTAATTGTGGGAACATTTCTGTTTCAGGGAATTTTGACAATGACACCGTCGGTTATGAACTCAATGATTCATACCGACATGTCGGAAGTAATCCGTATCGTTGTCTCAAATGGGATGATTTTATACGCATTGACAAGAAAATCGGAGGCAACACAATGAGTTCATTACGCGAAACAAAGTTCCAAAGAATCCTAAATACTTTAGAAAAAAATTCCGTACCCCTTCTGTTTGGCGTAATCGTAATATTCGGAATTCCTCTCAGCGGGTACTCTTTAAACTATCTTGGTCAAGAAATAGTGGTCAGAATAGCCCGTAACAGTTTTTTAATTATCGCCCTGCTGGTTCCGATTATGGCCGGTATGGGATTAAACTTTGGAATGACGTTAGGGGCTATGGCGGGTCAGATAGGCCTTATATTCATCGCCGACTGGAAAATCATAGGGATTCCGGGGATGGTTTTGGCGATGATAATTTCTACCCCCCTGAGCATTCTGCTGGGTTGGTTATGCGGTAAAATTTTAAATATGGCAAAAGGAAGAGAGATGGTAACCAGCTATATCATCGGATTTTTCATCAACGGTGTCTACCAACTTATAGTGCTGTATGGAATGGGAAGTGTTATCCCAATCAAAAATAGTTCTTTGGTTCTTCCACGTGGTTACGGAATTAGAAATACCGTCAATCTTATTAAAATAAGGAAAGTCTTTGACAATCTTATTGTCATAAAGCTGTTTGGAATCAGCTTTCCCATTGCAACATTTTTGTTGATTGCTGCTCTTTGTCTTTTTATTATCTGGTTTAGAAAAACAAAGCTGGGTCAGGATATGAGGGCTGTCGGCCAAGATATGGAGGTAGCCAGAGCTGCCGGTATTAAGGTAGAACATACCAGAATACTTTCGGTTATAATCTCGACTGTTTTAGCCGGTTACGGGATGATCGTTTATTTACAGAATATTGGGACACTTAATACCTACAACTCCCACATGCAAATCGGAATGTTCTCCATTGCCGCTTTGTTGGTAGGGGGAGCAACCGTCAATAAAGCCAATATCGGCAACGTTTTTTTAGGGGTCACTCTATTTCATTTGATGTTTATCGTCTCCCCCACAGCAGGAAAGAACCTTATCGGCGAAGCTCAGTTGGGAGAGTATTTCAGGGTATTTGTCTCCTATGGGGTAATAACTCTGGCTCTTGTCCTTTATGAGATTAGAAAAAGACGTGATGCAGATCGTAGCGGCCGTCTATTGGCTCAGAACCAGATGGATCAAAGGGAGATTTTAGAATGAGGTGCCCTCTTATAAGTAAAACAACGCTTTTAAAAATAGGTTTGATTATACTCATTATTGTCATCGGAATATGGATGTTTTTAATCGGAAAGATGCACACAGTTCTCCTTGATAATAAAACGATAGAGGTGGAGGGAATCTCTTACGTTCAATTACCTATCGTAGAAGTGCAGATAGACAACAAAGAAAAAATCGAACTGGCTGCCCGTGATCGTGACTTAGTGGAAGTAACTGCTCAAAGACATAAAATAACGGTTTATTACACCGATAAACTCTTTAATGAGCATAAAATTGTCAAGAAGTTTAAAATTCCTTTGGGCTACGATATGGTTTTAATCAGTATTCCCGCTCTTATAGGTGAAACAGATGTGTCTGACTGGCTTTCTGAGTATATTCCACCGACGGCTGTGGTTGCGCCTCAGGCAGAGACTGAGACAGTTGATGAATTAGGGATAGATTTTTCGTTCTAGTCTGCTGTCACTTCAACAGCGATGGCAGCTTCATAAGAACCAAAAGGGAGTCCTTTGAGATTAAAGCCTTCACTGGCAGTCGGAAAGCTCACATAAATTATCCCTTTCTCTTCCCTGCTTGAACCCTCTTTAATCCCTATCTCTTTTTCTAAAGCTTCTGTGGTTGCTTCCAGTGGCTTGTTATGTTCCAATAATGTAGCTATCGATAAACGAAACGGGATAGGTGCAGCATTGGAGTACAATGAAGCACTTCTGAAAGCAAAAATATCATCGCCAAGTTCAGTTACAAATCCGGGGGCAAGGCGCATCTGATAAGCAACATAAGGGCTGTTGGAAAAGAACTCATAAGTTGCTATTTCGTGAGTTGTCCCTGCAATATCTTGGCTGAGGGCAAATGTAGTACTCTGATTTATCTCTAAAGTAAATTTTTCCTGTAACTCGATGTGAGCTTTAAGGGGAATCGTATCCTGAAAAACGATTCTTTGTGCAGAAACAGGTAGAAATACGAACAATAATATCAATAATATGGTCAGCCGTTTACGCATACTTCTCTCCCAATGGTTCTTTAATGGTAATTAAATTTCAATCAGGTGTCAACAGATTAGTGATATATCAATTAAAAGATTTTGTATTATTTTGTTATTTTTTTATAATATAATAATTTATCAATAATAAACTTATGACACAATTATTGGAATTTTTCAAAATTTAATTTAGATAAGCTATTGTATGGTCGATAATTAGATTTTACCACTCCACTAAAATTACTCTTGTCAATATTTGGTAAAAACCTTGACACAACAACTCTCAATCCATAGCATACAATAGCATTGGATGCGTAGCTCAGTTGGATAGAGCGTTGCCCTCCGGAGGCAAAGGCCGTGGGTTCGAATCCCGCCGCATTCATTATTGCGTCATCTTTAGTCATTCATTATTGCGTCATCTTTACACTTGTTTGTTTTTCTCTTTTATCGGAAGATAGGCTAATAGGGAAAACCGCAAAAATTGGACAATTCAAACTCTCTGAAACTAAAAGATTATTTATTCTCCAACAGGCAGCTGGCAGCTCTTATCTTACCGATAGTTATAGAGAGGCTTTTGGATGTGTCGGTTGGGTTTGCCGACACCTTGATGGTGGCAACTGTCGGAGAAGCTGCAGTTTCCGCCATATCATTGGTAGATTCAATAAACAACCTGTTCCTTTTTCTTTTTTCGGCTTTGGCTACCGGCGGTGCCGTAGTTGTAGCCCAATACATCGGGCAGAAAAACTATGAAGACGGCAGTGAGTCAGCCAAACAATTAATTTACACAACACTGGGGATCTCACTCATTTTCGGATTAGTTTTTATATTGTTAAACAAAAAAATCCTCTATCTTCTCTATGGCAACATTGAACACTCAATAATGGCCCAAAGTCAGACCTATTTTGCACTGACAGCCCTTTCATATCCTCTGCTGGGTCTTTTTAATTCAGGAGCTGCCCTTTTTAGAGCAATGGGAAACAGCCGTCTTTCAATGAGAGTGGCCTTTATAATGACTCTCTTAAATATAGTGGGAAATGCAATTTTGATTTACGGTGCTAAGTTGGGGGTATTTGGAGCCGGTTTGGCTACATTGGTTGCCCGATTGGTTGGGGCATTAATCATGGTTCTATTTTTGGTAAAGAACAAAAAAGTTCTGGTTATAACCAATATTTTCAGGGTAAAACTTAATTTCCCAATTATAAAAAAAATTCTTAATATCGGAGTCCCTAATGCTGTTGAAAGCGGAATGTTTCACATAGGGAAAATATTGGTTCAATCGCTTACGGCAACACTTGGAACTGCTGCCCTTGCCGCCAATGCCATCGTAAATGCGATTGCTTCGGCAACAAACATCCCCGGAGTGTCGATAGGGATGGCTACAATTACTGTAATAGGGCAAAGCATGGGTGCCAGAGAGCCCACTCAGGCGGTCTATTATGCCCACAAACTGATGAAGATTGCCTATGTTACGATGGCTGTACTGGCGGCTCTTTTATTTGTTTTCGCTGCCCCTTTAGTCTCACTTTTCAATTTAAGCAATGATGCAAGTCAACTGGCTGTTTCCGTTTTGCAGATTTTACTTGTAGCCAGTGCTATTTTATGGCCTGTCTCTTTTACTCTTCCCAACGTTCTGAGAGCTTCCGGGGATGTTAAATTTACAATGATTGTTTCAATTACCAGTATGTGGCTTTTTAGAGTCGGTCTCTCTTATATCCTTGTCAGATTCTTAAATCTTGGTCTGCATGGAATCTGGTTGGCTATGTATATAGATTGGCTGTTTAGGTCGGGCAATTTCTTGGTTCGTTTTTCCAAAGGCGATTGGAAAAACAGGGTTATCGTTTAATCTTTAGTTAAGGTTTTAACATAGATACACTTATCGTCATCCTCTCTATAATACCCTTTTAAAACAGCTTCCAAGAAAAAACCGTTGTGTTGGTAAAACTGCCTTGTCGGATTATATTTCTCCGTTGACGAGGTTTCAACATAGAGGTTTTTGGCTCCTCGGCTTACGGCAACTTGTTCGGTCTCTTCCAATAATTTGTGTCCTAAGCCCAAATTTTGAACCTTAGGGTCAATGGCAATCCAATAAAGATCGTAACTGCTGACAGTGGCTTCTATATGACCGTAACAGGTGTACCCCACTACTTTGTCATCAACTAAGATAAAAATAAAGTTGTAACCGCTTTTTTCCCCTTTCTCAAAATATTCATCAAAAAGTGAAAGTGCCATGTCAACTTCGTCTTCGGAGAAAAATGAGGTTTTTTCTAAAATTTCTTTTACCGATAATTTATCTTGCTTATAAACAATATTTCTGAAAGTGACTTTACCCATAAAGAGCCTCTTTCACGATATTTTCTATTGTCTGTGAGTATGAGTACCCTTTGGCCAAAGAGGCTGCAACATAACCGCTATCTTTGCTGATAGCCGGATTCACATTTAATTCCAAAAGATAAGGGTTCCCTTTTTCATCTACCCTAAAATCGAAACGGACATATCCACGGCAATCAAAGAGTTCCCAACTTATTTTTACAATCTCTTTTATTTTGGCAGCTAATACCGGATTCTCTTTTTCAAAATCAAATGAACGAACGGTGTTTTTATAGGCAAAAGAGTCTTCAACCCATTTTGCCTCATAGGTGACAATTTTGGGTTTATCGACAGGGTAATCGGTAAATACCATCTCTGCCATCGGCAGTATCTCTAAAGTTCCGTTTTTAGTGGTAGCCGATACATTGACCTCTTTACCCTCTATGTAGAGCTCTAAGAGTTGATTCTCTTTCTTGCTAATACAAAATTTATTTTGCAACTCTTCGATGGTTGAACAGCAGAAAATAGAGTCGTCGGTTATCCCGACCGAGGCTTCTTCATCTTTTGGTTTTGCAATCATTGTTTTTCCAATAAAGAATTCAAGTTCCCATTTTTCGGAGTTTTTGATATAGGGGGGTGTTGGGATATTGGTTTTTTCCATCAGTTTTTTGGCAAAAAGTTTATCGCCGCTAAGATAGAGGGAGTTTGCACTCCCTCCGCTGACTTTAATATTTAGTTTTTCACACAACAGAGGAATCAGGTGTAAAAACCTGCTTTTATAGTAAGTTTCGACAAGATTAAAAACTAAAATTGGTTTTTCTTTTAATAATAAAAGTTCTAAATTTTGTAAATTCCCGTCAAATACAACTTTTCTAACACTGTATTTTAATTCAGTAAGGACTTTTTCTATTTGTTCGGCCTGGATAAGGGTGTCCAGTTCATCCAATGGTGCATTTTCTTCTGTTTTATCATAAAGGATAATAATTTTAGAATTCATGCTCTATATTCAACCTTATACAGGCTTCCTTCATAATCAGAGAGATAAGCTGTTCGTAAGAAATTCCATACAAAGACGCCAAAATTGGTAAATCACTGTCTATAGGATTTAAGCCGGCTAAGGGGTTTATTTCAAGAAAGTTAACAACTCCGTTTGAATCCATTTTCAGATCTACTCTGCCGCCGTCACGGCAACCGAGGGCTTTCCAAGAATCAATGGCAATTTTTTCACACTCTCGGTACTCAGCCATTTCAACTTTTTTATAACTTACCCATTTTTTATACTCACTTTTACTTTGATATGAGTAAATGCCTTTTTGTTTCTCTTTATTAACAACAATTTCCATCACTCCGATAACTTTGGCTCTGTCGCCACTGCCTACTATGCCTACAGTAAATTCCCTTCCTTCTAAAAAAGATTCAATCAATAACGGTTGAGCCGTCTTTTTCAAAAGAAGGCCAATCTGTTTTTCAAGATGTTCTTTGTTATAAACAAGGGCGTTCTCATCGATTCCCATCCCGGTTCCTCCGGTAATAGGTTTCACAAAGAGTGGGTATGTAATATCTATTCGCTCAATTTGAGAAATATCTTCAATCGTTTTGAAAGAAGGTGTTGGGATGTTATGTTTTGCCACAATCATCTTTGCTAAATCTTTGTGCAGAGTCAGAGCCAATGCCAAAGTATCGGAAAAAACATAAGGTATTTGATAAGCATCCAGAAGTGAGGGTATTTGAGATTCCCTGCAGTTACCGTAAAGGCCTTCGCCTATGTTAAATACCAAAGGCCATCTAAAGCCCTTACTCAGTTTCTCCACTAGTTCTTTAATATTTCCAATCCGTTCAACAGTGAAGTTACATTTAGCAAGGGCTTCTTCGATCCCTTTTATTGTTTCAATACCGTCAAACTCCCCGACTTCGTCCGCACTGTAACCGTTTGCCAGGTAGTACTCTTTTAAATCGTATGTAAGACCAATTTTCATCTTATCGGTTTCCGCTAAAATCGGGATAAGTAAAAGTCAGCCCTTCGTAGTTACGCAAATGATAGCCTTCATTGTCTTTGGAGATCTCATAGTCAGGATAAACAGGAACTTTTCCTCCCCCTCCGGGAGTGTCTATAACATAACGGGGGATAGCTAAACCGCTTGTATGCCCGTACAGTCCCTCCATAATCTCTTTTCCTTTTGCGACAGTGGTTCTAAAATGGCCTGAACCAATAATTGGGTCACACTGAAAAAGGTAGTAGGGTCTTACTCTCACTTTTAAGAGTCTGTGAAACAACTCTTTCATCGTTTCAACCGAATCATTTACCCCTTTTAGCAAAACGGTTTGACTGCCCAAGACCAAACCGCCATCGGCAAGCCGGTTACAGGCCAATATTGAGCTTTCACTAAACTCGTTTGGATGAGTAGCGTGGATGTTTATATAAAGAGGTTTAAAGCTTTTAAGAATTTTAACCAATTTTGGTGTTATCCTTTGAGGTAATACAAAAGGTACTTTTGTTCCGATTCTCAACATCTCGATATGAGGAATTGAACTAAAGCGGCTAATCAGTTCCCCTAATCTTTCATCACTTAGGGTAAGGGGATCTCCTCCGCTGATTATTACGTCCCTTATCTCTTTATGTTGGGCTAGGTACTCGAAAGCTTCGTCCCAATTCGTTCTGGTTGTCTCTCCGTGCCCCCCGACAAAGCGGCTGCGGGTACAGTAGCGGCAGTAAACGGAACAAAAATCGGTTACTAAAAACAGTGCCCGATCCGGATAACGGTGAACCAACGATTTAACGGGACTACTGTTTTCTTCTTTTAGTGGGTCGGTTGATTCCCCTTCACTTACTGCTTTCTCGTCTATTCGGGGGATGACTGTTTTCCTAATAGGGTCATTTTCATCTTCTAAATCGATGAGACTCAGATAGTAGGGTGTTACCGAGAATGGGAACTGATGCGCGTTACTTTTTAATGCCTCTAATTCCTCCTTGGTCGGTTCCAAAAACCTTAAAAGTTGTTCAACAGTTGTAATTCTATGAAACAACTGCCAATGCCAATCATTCCACTGGCTCAACTTTGTGTTTTTGAAAAATTTTTTCCTGAATTGGTTTGATTTGCTACCGTTTGATAGCACAAGATTTGATGCTAAATCAGCATCCACAGTGAGCGGAGGCTCGTCATCTAAAGAGACGAGGCGCTCATTTGACGCCTGCTCCACTGTATACTCCTTACGCTCTATTTCAGAGCTGATGTTTTATAATAATCATAGCTAAAATAAAAAAAAATGCTATCTGTCAAGCTACTAAATCAGCAAAATACTTCAACTATTTTTTTGAAGTGTAATCAGCTAATTACGGGTACTTTTTTTATGAAAAAATATTCTGACAAAACCATCATAGAGCAATCTATTAAAGAGATGCCTTCGGAGCAAAGGCCACGAGAAAAGCTCCATTTAAAAGGTTCTGACAATCTCAGTGATTTAGAGTTAATTGCCCTTTTAGTTGGGTCGGGAACAAAAACAATTTCTACGTTCTCCCTTTCAAAAAAGATTCTTGAAATCTTGGATAACACTCATTCTGATAAACAAATTGATATGCAAGACCTATTAAAAATAGATGGGATGGGCTTGGCTAAAGCTACTTTAATATGTGCTGCTTTAGAATTGGGCAGAAGAAGATTGCCCAGTAAAAGAAGACAAGTTATTTATCCCAGTGACGTTTACCCAATGATAAGACATTACGGCAACAGAATGCAGGAATATTTTCTCTCAATCAGTCTCAACGGAGCTCATGAGATAATCTCAGTAAATGTGGTATCGATTGGTTTAGTAAACCACACTTTAGTTCATCCTAGAGAGGTCTTCTCGGATCCTTTGATACAGCGGGCAACAGCTGTAATAGTAGCTCATAACCATCCAAGTGGCATCTTAAAGCCAAGCGTTGATGATTTAAATGTGACAAAAAGATTAACATCCGCAGGTGAAATATTGGGAATTAAAGTACTTGATCATCTAATCTTCAGCAGTGATTCTTTTCGTTCTATGTTGGAAGAAGACGAGATGGAGTGAAATAGCTAAAACAGTGTTTATAAAACTTTAAATTTTTGTTTAGAGAAAACAACATAAGATTGCAATGGGTAAAGAATCCAACAAAATTTTAAAATTTTTGAATTTTCCAAAAGACATTAAAGCCCTAATATTTTTAATTCTATTCCCATTTGATACTATATGTAGTACTATTATCGTGGTAGTTCGGAGAAGTTTTTGAAGAAGTTGGAAAAAAGAATACGTAAATTAGTATCCCAACCGAATGATGTGGACTATGCAGAGCTTCGATACGTGCTACTAGGTATTGGATGTATTGAGAGAAAAGGGGCCAAAGGCTCACATGTAATTTTTTCTCATCCAAAAGTAGGGATTGTAATTACCGTCCCTGTCCAAAAACCTCTGAAGCGAAATTATATTATGCAGGTAATAAAATTATTTGCACTAAAGGAGGATTACGATGAAATCATTGGAAGACTATCTTAAACTTCCATATACTATCGAGACAAAAAAAGAATCCGATGGCTCATACTTTATTAAAGTTAAAGAGTTGCCTGGCTGCATGTCAGTAGGTGAAAGCATAGAAGAAGCTTATACAATGATTGAGGATGCAAAGTCTGTTTGGATTCAAGGAAACTTAGATGCGGGTTGTGCGATTCCAGAACCTGAAAATGATGAAGAAAAAACCTACAGTGGTAAATTCATGATTCGAATTTCTCCCACTTTACACCACGAGCTCTCCTATACAGCAGCAAAAAAAGGTGTAAGTTTAAACCATCTCGTTACAGAGTTACTCTCTCAGGGTAGCGGAATCATTAAAACTCAACAAAAAACCATTAATCAATTATTAGACAAGGTATCCAACTTGCCTATGATAGCTGGTGAAAAGAGTACACTTATCTAAACATCAACCTTAAATACCTCGTGAACTCAGGTAGGTATAACATTGAGATAAGTCACTCTTCATCATAGTCTAAACTATGAAATATGTTTTTAGCCAAAGTTCATTTCAAAGCTTAAAACTACTAGTTGGAAAGAAATTTCTCATTACTCATGGTCAGCTAGTAATTGAGTTTTGAGGTCGCGCAGGGTACCATCTTCTTGGTATTGGTAAATATCAACTGAAGTAGTAGTTCCTGTGGTCACCACCGCAAAGGTTCTGCTGAGAAATTTTCCATCCTTCTCCATATAGTTGGTGTTGTGATCAATCCAAGTACCGGTATTTACGTAGTAGTGGCCATTACCATAGTCGCAAAAGAAGGGGACATGGGTATGTCCGAAAATTACTACGTCGGTTTCGCTTTGAGCATTATCGACCTCAAACTGTAAGCGTGCTTGGCTTTCGAAATATTTGCTGTCAAGTGCACCTAAAGATGCAACGGCAAAGCTGGAATTAACTTTTACCCCATTAGCTTCTTGCCGTTCTTGCCACGTCCGTTGATAATTTGGGAAAAGAACAGGAGCAGAAATTTCTCCCTGTTCATTGTGCACCGGATACAAATCCTGAACTGAATAGGTATCGTTGTAACCATCGATTCGAAGATCTAGAAGCTTGTCGCCAAATCCATCTGTTGGAGTGATATTTTTGAAGACAGTTGCAATGGTTCTATAATAAGCATAGGCTTCAAACTGATCTAGATTGTTGTTGCGGTCTGGAACGAACTCAATATTCGGAAGTTTAGCTGTGTAGGCGGGCTTACCACTAAGCACCCAATCTGCCGCAAATCGTGCGTAAAAGTAACCTGGAGGAAACATAGTAGAGCCATCGGTAAGATGAGCATTGGTTATAGTATCTGGTGCAGAGAAGACATCATAGCGGTGACCATGCTCAATGACAATTTCGTTACGGTCTCCGGTTCGATACAATCCTACTCCGAGTTGTTGCGAACAAACTTCAATACCTGGGATTGCTTGTTCGACATATTGTACATTAACTGACATGTCATGATTGCCCACTACATATACTAGATGAATGCCCGCAGCCATGACCTCCTTAAAAGCCTCAACTACATCTTTGTTGTTTTCGAGGTTCTTTTGATAGAAACCTTCCCTATCTGTTTCAATAAAGGAGAGTGGCAAAAACCATTCATCAAAAATGTCACCGTTTAGTACTACTTCGCGGATATCTGAAGTAACGGCTATGCGTTGTAAAAATTCGATGAGGTAGAATCGATTTTCTAAAATTTCTGCATAAGCATCTTCAAAGCCAGTGTGAAGATCACTGAGTACAATAATCTTCTCTTTATTCTTTCCTGCTTCCCAAAGTGGTTGAATGACAGTTGAGGTTGCACTCTTCTGCTTAGACAAATTTGCACAGCCCAAGAAAGACATTACCAATAATGCCAAAGCAAAGTAAAAAACAACTCTTTTTAACATCGATTTCTCCTCCCCACTAACGGTTACCCATCTAAAACTATATTGCAGAAATTTATGGAAAAATAGTCTTTGTTTCACTTTTTTTTCAAAAATTTTGAGTCTATGTAAATATAATGTTCACGACCTAAATTATTTCACTTATTTGGCCATCAATGCCAAAATACCAATTGAGGCCCCTTGAAAAGTGGAGATAAAAACCTTATTACGCCCTTGAAAAGAAATTATCACTATTGAAGGAGGGGAGTGATTACCCCTAAACCTTACTGTAGTCAGTTATCATACAAATAGACAGTGAAAAAAATTAAAAGGTCAAATCTAACCGACCATTGATGAGGCTGTTGACGCCTCGAGCTTGGTTGGTCGTGTACTTGCCATTAATCCGCTTGTTGGTAAACAGGATGTAACAGCCGATTGTAAAGCCAACATGGAACCCAGATCTTCTGCCTCATGAGGGATAATGAGATGGAGGGAAAATTAAAGTTTTTATTTATACCACAGCACTTGTTATTCAAGCATTGAAAACCTTGGGATAGGACAACTTAACAACTAAAATAATTACCATCACCACTTTAAAACTCTCAAAGGATGATAAAATTACTTTACTAAAAGAAGGACAGAGGAGCACATCTTGGGTGCTTGATATAATCAGACAGATTGCCCTCTAACAAGGGCAATGATAAACATCGCTAGTTTAAGTGAATTGCCTATGTGATCTCACATGGATGTAGATAAATAAAGGCAAAATAAACATGGCACTTTACGTAAATTACAACGTAGGGTGCTTATGCCCGATTACCTAGAAATTTCGAATACATCAGATGGCATATTTTTTGAGTAACAAGGCAAAATCAATACAAAACTGCATATCTTTAATTCCCAGCTTCGCCTTATAGTAGTGGTGGGCTTCGTTTACTGCAAAGACCTTCTCTAGCATGTCTTGCGCATATGCTGTTGCAACCTCAGAAGCAGAATGGTATCCCGCTTCATAAAACGCCCTTGCTGCAACGAGGCCTACTCCATTTATCCGCACAAGATCGCAAAGAGAGAATAACTCGTTCGATGTGTCATGTTTTTGCTCCCAATACTCTTTCGATGTTCTTAGTCCGGACTCACCCAGTTTCTCAAGCAGTAAAGCATTTATACCTGGAAACTCTGAAAGCGGAACGGACTTTTGCTCTAAGCTACCAATTTCACGCTTTAAAATCATCAGATACTCCTCCGATATGTTGCTTTCGGTAGCAAAGGCTGTAATTTTCTTGGGGGAAGAAAGGCTCTTTTTCAAATCTGCGACAGATTTAATACCCTTGCGTTCAAACAAAGCAAAATTTTTGTCAATGTCCTGCCACAGGATTCTACGCCCCGGTAATAAATTTTGTTGTTTAAGCAAGTCTTTATACTCCTGAACAGACAAACGCTCTAAATCCAGATTATATCTCATTTGCTTTCCTCCTCATACAGACTACTATTTTGCATTTTCCAGATGCAAATAATTTTCTTACGGTTAACATCCAACTTGGCTACTTGCGAAGGCTGACATATAAATCGTTCTACTGTCGTTACTTATCCATTTTGTAGATAAGGTAATATTTGCTGCTAATTTGTCACCAGAGATGTCTAATTTTGTTTTTAGCTTTTTCTTTGTACTACCACTAAAAAAGTATCCTTCTCTAGTTGGGAAATTGGGTTCATGAAATTTTAAGCCTTTCGCAACATCAACAGAGTCTATAGGTTCTCCACCTTGACTTTCAAAACTGACTTTGCAAATTTCTATTGCATCGGGAAAGTGAATAACAAAGATGAGAATAATGACTGTTAAGAATATGAAAAGTGACTTTTTTATCATGAAAGGCCAACATTCAATACTTTTTGCCGTAAGACTAACTATGAAAAACTGTACGCCAATTTTATCACTACTTCTGAATCCTAACAATTAATTAATGTTGAGAGGCAATTTCAAAATGAATTATAGCTTCAATAAAAATGCAGTAAATGATGAATGTTTATGCAAAACTTCTCATCTCTCTTAATTATCCTAAGTAAATCATCTTTGGATAGCTTAAATCATACAGTTGTCCTTGTGTATGAGCCCACTAACCCCTAAAAGAGCATATTAAAGAGGTTGGTCTTTTATTTAAGCTATTGCTTTAGCTTGATCTTTTAGCAAAAGTATCTTTTTTATCTTCTTCATGGTTAAAAGAAGAATCGACAGTTCTATATCATAGCGAGCATGACTTTTTTTGCGGTAGAGTTTATTTGGCAGAAAACCATCTTTAAGTTCACTGTTTGTCCGCTCTACCGTAGTTCTTGCTTTATACCGAAGTTTTTCAGACTGAGCCATAGGTGTAAAGCCTTCATATTGTCTCTGATCAATAATAACTTTGCGCTCAATTAAATTAGCATAGGCATTGATTTGGGTATTAATATAACCTTTGTCCATTAGTGCATAATAAAAGTCTGTTCTCTTATAAACCATTTTCATTAACGGTACTGCTACTTGACTGTCGTGAACACAGGCTCCTGTTAGCGCATAAGCTATAGGAATTCCAAAATCATCAGTTGCTAGGTGAGCTTTATAACCAACAAACCACTGTAATTTACCTTTTGAATTTTGCTTTGCTGTACGAGAACATCTCTTTTCAAGCTTCTTAATATTCTTTTGTGGACTTTCACGTAAATACTTTACTTTTTGACGTTCTAAAGTAGCTTGGCAAGCTCGGTATTCTTTTGCTTCTGATGAACCCTTTTTCTTGGGTCCTCTTTTCTTTGAACTAGCAGTATTCTTTATTTCCTTTTTTGAGGATACTGGTTTTTCTCTTGCTTCAATAATGGTGCTATCTATACTAAGGTGTCCCACAATACGATCATCCTGTTCTTGTTGGAACAGTTGAATTAAGCGTTGATGTAAAAGCTGCGGATTAACTATTCTTTCAACTTGACGAGATAGCCTACTTACCGTAGAACAAGAGGGAACTTTCTTTAGAGATAAAATGTCACGCACATTACTATTTTCCTTAAGTAGTAGTAGTGTCTCTTTCATAGTTGGTTGTTTGAAATGAAGTTGTAATAGTTGAAGAGCTAAAATTGTGAGTAAATCATAACCAGGTCTTCCTTTCTTTTGCCTTCTACACAATTGATGATACTCTTTAACAGTAAGTAGTGATTGTAGTGTTAGAAAAAATGACATAAATTCGAGCTCTCGCTCTGATGGCTTTCTGAAAAAACAGCAAGAAATTTCTTCAGAAGTGAATAACAGAGCTTGAAGGTCAAAGGATTTTGGTTTATAGTTTTCCATACGTAAGAATTCCTTTTCTGGTTCTTTTTTTGGTTTAAAAGAATTATACCAGAAAAGGATTCTTTTTTCTATATAATCTAAGCAATTACATTCAAACAATACGCTAATTTGCTTAATTGAGAACTTCCACAGAAAAAGATTAGTACATCAATTCAAATGTGTATATTTATGCTCAACAAGCCCGTTCTAAACCTATTTTGAAATTGCCTCTGTTAAATCTTTATTAAATGCAATATCACTCACTGTGAAAGCTTTAAACTATGGTGTAAATATCAGGAATATAACGATTTAGTTTGTACTGGTTTCTTTTTGTGCTAAAGCATAGGAAACTACGGCTTTCCAGTCTGGGAATTGGTTTGATCCAAATCTTATCAAAGTACCTTCAAACATGTCTGCGCCATTATTGTGTCTATCATCAATTAAGATATCGCCCTTATTGAGATTCTTATGGTGAGATAGAATTAGCCTTTTGTGAGCTTTGTCACCTAAATACTTTTTTACCCAAAGAAGTTTATCAGACCAAGCTGAAGGATTTTTCCAGGGAGCAGTACTTAAAATGTATACATCAAAATGTTCTGCAAGTATGTTAAAAGCCTCAATTGCCCCTTCCATAGGATCCATCAATGAAAAAATGCCAGGAATTTCATCTTCATTATCTTCATATTCTTTAAGAATATTACCTTCAAGTTTTCTAAATGCACTACGAAAATCAACTAAAACATTATCCATATCGATATAAATTATTTTTTTCATTAATAAAAGTTCAGTACTCCTAAATTATCAGAGATATTTATTAATAAGAGCTTAGCCACGAGGCAATAATTGCTTTAACAAGGGTCGAAAAATCCTCTTTTGCCTTTTGGCTGCTCTCTAAAACATCTTTATGATCCAACTTTTCATCTAAAATTCCGGCTGCCATATTTGTTAGGAGTGAAATTCCCAATACTTCCATATTCGCATGTTTTGCGGCAGTTACTTCAAAAACTGTTGACATCCCAACAGCATCGGCTCCGCAGAGGCGGGCAAAACGAACCTCTGCGGGAGTCTCATACGAAGGACCGCTGAACAGTTGATAAACGCCCTCTCTCAATTCGATTTTTAATTTTGCGGCAATCTCTTTTGCCATAGTCCTCAATCCCTTACTGTAAGCATCGCTCATATCAAAAAAGCGCTCTC
>Ga0265293_10003152_pt1 | contig 31179 bp, 23 predicted proteins | sample Munlanlewell138R_FD_192505 | JGI IMG/M metagenome (GOLD analysis project Ga0265293, IMG submission 192505) | Leachate microbial communities from a municipal landfill in Southern Ontario, Canada - Leachate well 138R | ecosystem: Engineered > Solid waste > Landfill > Unclassified | place: Canada... | reverse complement strand
ACGAACGCAAAAGGGCGGAACTTCAACTAAAGGGGAGCGAGGAGCGCTACCGTTCTGTTTTTGACAACAGCCTCGATGCCATTTTGCTTACAGAACCGAACGGACACATTCTTTCGGCGAATCGCGCCGCCTGTGAAATGTTTGGCATGACGGAAGCGGAGATCATCCAAAGCGGCAGAAATGGAATTGTCGATATTGACGATCCGGAATTGGAAAAACTGCTGAAGGAAAGAGAAAAAAGCGGACGCGTAAGAGGACTTTTGCATTTTAAACGCAGCAACGGAATACGCTTTCTGGCCGAAGTATCCAACTCCCTTTTTTATGATCATGAAGGCAATCCCAGAACCAGCATGATCATCCGGGATATCAGCGAATGGAGAAAGGCGGAGGAGGTGCTTCGCGAAAGTGAAGAAAAATACCGGCTGATCGTCGAAAATGCCAATGACGGCATTGAGATCACGCAAAATGATCATATTATTTTTTGTAATACGCGTTTTGCGGAAATGCTGGGTTATACTATTGAAGAACTTCAAAATATTTACTTCAGGGATATCTTCACGGAGAAAGCCAAAGAAGAATTAAAAGAACGTTATGAAAAACGCAAGAAGGGTGATATGCTTCCGGGTCGTTACGCTAGTACTTTTCATAAAAAAGACGGTAGTATTGTCGACGTAGAGGTTACCTACGAGATTATCGACTACCACGGCGCACCCGCGACCTTTGCCATTATCCGGGATATTACCGGATTTAAACGTGCACAGGAAGAACTGATCCACGCGAAGGAAAGGGCGGAAGAGTCCGACCGCCTGAAGTCCGCATTCCTTGCGAATATGAGCCATGAGATCCGCACACCGATGAACGGCATTCTGGGATTTGCCGACTTGCTGAAAAACCCGAAGCTCGACAGCCGGGAAAAAGAGCAGTATATCAGGATCATTCAAAAGAGCGGACAGCGGCTTTTAAATACCGTAAATGACATCATTGAGATATCCAAGATTGAAACCGGACAGGTTGATATTGTTAAAAAAGCTGTCAATTTCCATTCTGAAATTCAGGATCTCTGCACCTTTTTCGGCAGGGAAGCACGGCAAAAAGGACTGGAATTCCATTTTGATAATCATGCTCCTGTTAAAGCCGCTTACATGCTTACCGATCTTAACAAATTTATATCCGTAATGAGCAATCTTATTAAAAATGCGATCAAATTTACCGAACAGGGTTCCGTGCATGTCGGTTATTCCATTAAAGACGGAATCATTGAGTTTTATGTAAGCGACACAGGAATCGGTATTCCTGAAGACCGGAAACCGGCGATCTTTGACCGTTTTGTACAGGCAGATATTGCGGATGAAAGGGCGCTGCAGGGTTCCGGCCTGGGTCTTGCCATCGCAAAGTCCCATACGGAACTTCTCGGCGGCAAAATTGCCTTCACTTCGGATTCCGGCAAAGGATCCCGTTTTTACATACAGTTGCCTTTCCAAAGCTCAGAACCCGCTATAAAAACGCCATCAGCCAAAAGCGTTAAAATGGATAACAGAAAACCCAATATCCTGATTACCGAAGATGATGAAACCACCGGTATTTTTCTTTCCATTATTCTTGAAGAGCATTCCGACTCTTTGCAGATAGCAAGGACCGGCGAAGATGCCATTCGGCAAACCCGTGAAAATCCTGATCTCGACATTATCCTGATGGACATAAAAATGCCAGGCATGAACGGATATGCGGCAACCCGGAAGATCCGGGAATTCAATAAAGACGTTATTATTATCGCACAAACCGGTTTTGCCTTTTCGGGGGAATCCGAAAAGGCGCTGGAAGCCGGCTGTAACGCCTATGTATCCAAACCGGTCAGCGAAGAGACTCTTTTAAAGACCATCGCAAAACTTTGGAATAAATAATTATATAACCGAAGATTTTAGATTGTTGCCTTAAGAATAATTACAATGAATTCAAAATTCTTGCTTATATTGCTGTTCAGATCATTTAAGGTGCCAATATGAAATATTTACGCATTATCCGTTTTGTTGTTCTGATCTTTTTAAGCTTCTCCTTCTTTGCCTGCGATCGCTTTCCTTCCGATCCCGATCTTGGAAATCCGCAGGACGCTCTCTACGTTTTGATCCAGGCGCATGCCTTGAAGCAGATCTGGCTGTACCATTATTTTGAGACCTTCTCCAACGGTTACGAGGAGGGGCAACTCTTTGTTTACGAACCGACAAAGGCGGAGCTGGAAACCCTCTACGAAGAACTGAACGAACTGCTGCAGTACAAAGACGATGTAATTGTCGCCGCACAAACGCTGACGGATTCTCTGGGGCTCACACCCTCGCCGCTGAGCAAGACAACGGGGATCTTCGGTTCATTATTCAGCTTTTTCTCCGAAGGCGCCGAAATGGGCGAGCGCAGCCGGGATCGCATCCTGACCATTGTTTCAAATATGAGCAATGAAGAAAAAAGTGCCTTGTTCAATAACCAGCTGCGAAGCAAGTGGAAAAACCAGTTCTACGATGAAAACGATTTCTGGACCAAACTGCAGAACGGGGATCTGGACGACAGGACCAGCAGTATCTATAATGATTTTTACGACAATTCCGACCTGAACAACCGCTTTGTTTCGCTCGCCAATGACCGGAACCTGAGCCCGGGCAATATTTTTGTCAAGGAAGGCGCCAGTCTGACCGAAAAAGGTATGGACGTTGTGATCGAAGCAACCAAGATAGCCACGCCGCTGGGCAAGGGGATGGATATGGTCGATGAGGGCAAAAAGTGGTGGGAAAAGGCCGAAAAAGCCGTGGACAAACCGCTCGACCTTCTGGAAGACGAGATCAAGGAACGCGTGGCCGGCAAGCTGACGGGAATGGTGGATATCGACGGTGCCGTCAATGCCGTCGGACTGGGCGAGAAGACCGCCACCGCGGTCAAGATCCTGTCCGATATCAGCTTCGGTACGGACGACACGCAGGAGCTCTACGAAAAGGCCATCGACTGGGGCGTGGCAAAGATCAGCAGCCCGGACAAATCCATCACGCCCGACGTGATCGTTGCCGAGAACAAGAGCGGAGGAAGCTCCTTCCCGGACCTGATCTTCGGCGTGGGCAATTATATCAATAATGTGGGAGAATTGTTAATGGCGCTGCCGGGAGGGAACTGGGATGTTACCGCCGTAAACAAAAAAGGCGAAAAAGCGTCTGTCCCGGCTGTTACGGTCACTGCACAGCAGGAAACTCCGGTTGATATTCAAATGACCGGCAGTCTGCATCAGGATGTCAAAACGCGCCTGGAACAGGCAAATTTCATTAGTATTTATTTCCAGTACGGTGATAATACGGGACAATACATGGGAATGCAAAGTTCTTCCGATTATCCGCTGTCTTCCAACGGAACAAGCTTTAGCGTGGCTTACGACTACGTTAACGATGAAGGAACCCATTACACTCTAAGTATAAGCGGAAATACCACGATTCTTGGTTATGATCTTCCTGCTGTCACTCTAACTGCGAGCAAAAGAATCCGTCAAGCGAATAAAGACTGGGGTCAGTATAGCCACTGTGAAGAAGAGATCAGCATCAATAATCTACCCTTTGCTTATTTCAGCGGAATCACCGGAACCTATTTTGAGATCGGCGATTATTACAATTCGGAATACCTTGCCTCCTTATCTTCGGTCGTTAGCTTCAGCGACAGAACCGTATACTACAACAGCGATGACGAAGTCCTCAGCGATACGACCTTTTCAACGATCCTGAATGCGAGCCAGGCGCGTTTGCGTGTCATGTTCATGAATTCCGGTACCCCCTAAATCCCGCATCTGAGAAATAGCGTGAATTGATAGTATTGAATTAATGCATTTTTCCCCGTTGCGTCAATCCATGATATGTATAAACCCCGACCTATGTCCTGACACAAAACTGTTACCTATGTGTTGACACATACATGTTGACACATACAACAAACAACAAGCATCTTTTACTTTTTATCTTTTTCCTTTTATCTTTTATCTTGTATTTTACTTTATGTCCGAAAAAACGCTCTTTACATCTTCCGCCAATCTCCCTCCGCTCGCAGCGCGGATGCGTCCCGCGCGTCTGGAGCATTTTGCCGGACAGGAACAGCTTGTTGCGGAAGGAAAATTCGTCCATAACATGATCCGCTCCAAAGCGCTGTTCTCGCTGATCCTCTGGGGGCCGCCCGGGACCGGCAAGACCACGCTGGCGCGTATTATCGCCAACGCTGCGGACGCCATGTTCTACGAACTTTCCGCCGTCAGTGCAAGTGTGAAGGATGTACGTGAGATCATCCGCAAGGCGCAAAGCCACGCTGGGCTGGGAAAAAAGACCTTGCTCTTTATCGATGAGATCCATCGCTTTAACAAGAGCCAGCAGGATGCTCTTCTGCACGCGGTGGAAAACGGTGAGATCGTAATGATCGGAGCCACTACGGAAAATCCTTCTTTCGAGGTGATCTCTCCCCTGCTTTCCCGCTGCCGCATTCTGCGCCTGCAGGCGTTGAAACCCGAAGATCTGCAGACCTTAATCCGCCGGGCGATGGACGAGGATATTCTGCTCTCCAAATACAAAATCGATCTGTCCGATGCGGTGCGGGACTTCCTGATCCGCGCTTCCGGCGGCGATGCGCGGAAAATGTACAACACACTGGACATCGCCATTCAGCTGGTACGGGGAAAAAACCCGCTAAACCCTGCCTTCTCTCTGTCCAAAGAAGATATACAGACCGCTTTGCAGGAACGCGCCCTGCTCTACGACAAGGACGGCGATTACCATTACGATACCATTTCCGCCTTTATCAAAAGTGTTCGCGGTTCGGACCCGGACGCCGCGATCTACTGGATGACCGTGATGCTGGAGGGCGGCGAGGACCCGTTGTTCGTCGCGCGGCGGCTGATCATTCTGGCATCGGAGGATATCGGCAATGCGGATCCGCAGGGTCTGGTGATCGCCAACGCGGGATTTCAGGCGGTGCATGCCATCGGCATGCCGGAAGCGGCCATTGTGCTCTCTCAGGTCACCGCCTTTCTGGCTTCCGCACCCAAGAGCAACGCATCCTATATGGCGTTGAATCACGCTAAAAAAAGCGTGCGCGAAACGGGATTCCAGAACGTACCCCTGCATCTGCGCAATGCACCGACGGAGATGATGAAGGATTTTGATTACGGACTGGGGTATCTGTATCCGCACGACCACAAAGACGGATTTGCCCGGCAGGACTATCTGCCCGAACAGCGCCCCGAGGGTCCGCTTTACCGTCCTAAATCCATCGGTTACGAAAAATATATTTACGAACGGCTGATCAAATTCTGGCCGGAACGCTATAAGGAATAAGTATGTCCATTCTGATCAAAAATACGGAACTGAACGGGAAGCGCCTCGACGTGTTTATCGAAAACAACCGTTTTTCAAAAATCGGGCGGGACCTGCGGCTGTCTGCGGATACGCTGATCGACGGCGGCCATCTTGCCATACTGCCGGCTTTTTACAACACGCACACGCACGCCGCGATGAGCCTGATGCGCAGTTATGCGGATGATATTGAACTGTTCTCTTGGCTGAACGCGTATATCTGGCCGCTGGAACAAAAGATCACGGAAGAAGACGTGTATCACGGAGCCCGGCTTGCTGCACTGGAGATGATCAAATCCGGAACGGTTTTTTTCAACGACATGTACTGGCATGCATTGGGCACGGCGCGTGCGGTCAGGGATATGGGGTTGCGTGCGGATATTTCGCTGGTGCTGATCGATGCGGGCGACCCCGGCCGCTCGGACGAACAGTTAAGGCGGGCGCACGAGCTCTTTGATCATGAAGGGGAGTTTCCGGATCGTATCCGCTTTACCTACGGCCCGCATGCCATTTATACGGTCTCGGAAAAGACCCTGCGAAGCTGTGCGGATCTCGCCCGGAAGGAAGGCCGCCGGGTCCAGATCCACTTGTCCGAGACCGAAACCGAAGTGGCGGATTCCCTAAAAAATTTCGGTAAGCGGCCAGTGGAATACCTGGACGCCATCGGTTTTCTGGGGCCGCACGTAACCGCTGTACACTGCGTGCATCTCAATGATGCGGACCGGGAAATCTTAAAGAAACACGGCGTAACCGTGGCGCACTGCCCGGCGTCCAATATGAAACTCAGTTCCGGCGCCTTTGATTATGCCGCATTGAAGCAGAAGGAAATACCGGTGGTGGTGGCAACGGACGGTGCTTCATCCAACAATAATCTATCCATGCTCGAAGCCATGAAATTCGCCGCACTCTGGGCCAAATCGCTTAGCAGGAATCCTACAACTCTGCCTGCGGAAGAAGCCTTTGCCATGGCGACCCGCTTCCCCGCCGAAACCATGGGCCTGGATGCCGGCCGGATAGAGGAAGGCGCCCTCGCAGACTGCCTGCTGATCAATCTGCGTCACTCCTCTCTGATCCCCTCCGGGAACCTGATCGCCAATATGGTATACAGCGCCGATCCCGAATGTATCGATACGGTGATCTGCGACGGCAGAATCCTGATGCGGAACCGCATTGTTCCCGGCGAAGACGCCATCATTGACGGCGCCGAAGCGGCATTCCGCAAATTAATTTCACGCTGAGCCTCCATTCTGTGACGGGCGTCACTGCATTATTTTTCGCTTTTCCTTATATTATTGCATGCGTGTTCGATGCGGATTTATTTTTCTATTTCTTGCAGCCACCGGGATCGGATCGGAATGCCTTCTGAACGAGTTCCTGATCGATGCCGAGGATGAGAATACCGGCGAATTTATCGAGATCCTGAACTGTGGCACAGCGATCCTGGATCTGCGGGGCTGGTATATCTGCGATGCGCAGGATACCGATGCCGTGCTCCCTTTCCCGGACTCCCTGCTCTTGCCGGGACAATACGGAATAATTCTGGATCCGAACTATGCTGGCGAATATGAGCATCTGATCCCGGATTCGGTCCCGCGTTTTACGATCGGGGACGCACGCTTTGGTATGTACGGCATATCCAACAGTACGGCCAAGCCCTTTGCACTGCTGGATCCCGCTAAAAATGTCCGGGATTCCTATCTGACCGGCACACCGGTCTGGGCGCCGCCGGGTCACAGCATGGAGCGCTTTTCACCGGCCGGTGGTCTGTGGCAGCCCTCTTTGCAGCCCGGCGGAACGCCCGGTTTCCGCAATTCCACCGCCATGCGTTCTTATGAACTGCAATTGTATTCTCTTGAAGCAATGCCGCACAGGGACTATATACGTATCCGTGCAGGAATCCAGAATCGGGGGATTGAAACCCTTTCGGCTCTGTCGGGAACGTTTTGGGTTTTACCGGACCCCGCACATCCCGAAACGGAAGTCTCCCTTTCCTTTGATACCCTGCTAGTTCTGAATTCCGGAGATTCCTGCAGTATCATACAGGATCTTTCCCTGCCGGCAAAGGGGCTGCTGCCGGTCCGCGCTTATGTATCGGCAGAAAACACAACCACCGATACCCTGCAATGCGACTGTTTTGTCCCTCTGGATGAAAATGAGATCATTATTACGGAATTCGTATGTAAAACAGGAGAGAATTTTCATTCGGAATACGTGGAATATTTTTCGCGCTCCGCGCTGCCGCTGCAGTGCAGGGGTCTGCTTTTTGCCGATCAGAACGGCGCGGTGGCGATAGACGGTGATTATCTGTTAATGCCGGACTCTTTTCTGGTACTGGTGCAATCAGAATCCTTTTACGATGATTTTCCCGATTGTATAAATACTTTTCGTCCCTCTGCATGGCGCAGTCTGAACAATAACGAGGATGTGATCAGCCTGCTGAATCCCTCCGGCACGGTCATTTGCAGTTTACACTATGACAACGGCTGGCACATTCCCAACGACTGCGCCATGCTCCTCGCCGATACCGCACTGGATTACCGGGATCCGGCATTCTGGGAGTTTTGCTATACGGGCTCACCCGGGGAAATGAACCGGGCGCAAAAGCAGGGTTTTCACCTTGCTTGCCCGGAAGCCGGGAGCTTTTTCACGGTGACCGACACTTTCGGATTCCGGCTGATCAACGATGGCTATTTTCCCTTGCCGGCACAGGTTATTACTCTGGAAACACCCCGTATCCGGCATTTTTACGATCTACCCGAAAGCCATCCCGGCGATACGCTGTATCTTCGACCCGACACAAGCGATTTATTTTTACCCGGCACTCAGGACTGCCGTTTATTTGCATCTGACAGCATTATTCTGAACGCCGTCTTTCGTTATTTCTATCCGTATCGCGAAAGTCCGCTTTTTTTCAATGAGGTATTTTTCGATCCTCTTGACAGCTACGGACAGGCGGAGTTCGTTGAAATGGAATGCCGTCTTCCCGTATTGGACCTGAAGAACTGGACGCTGCATATCAACAACCGCTCCTGTGTACTGGACGGCAGTTTTTCTTCCGGATTCCTGCTTTTGGGAAGTACGGGCGATCCGCCGCCCTGTCCCTCGCTTCAACACCGTTTACTTCTGGCCAATTTTCCTGCTTTACCCAATACTGGTGCCTTGTGTATGCTTTACGATCCTGCAGGGAGATGCATGGACCGGGTTGATCTGCGGGAACATCCCCGGATCAGCAGCGGAAAGAGCCTCGAAAAGCAATACGAGGGTCTGAGCTCCTCCGATGCAGGTATCTGGCATGCATCGGTTGCGGAAACCGGTATGACAGCCGGAGCCCGCAACAGCATCACCGCATTACCGGCCGGACGCGACCAGCTTCTGATCGATCCGCGGGTCTTTTCTCCCGGCACGGATGATCGGATCTGTTTTCATATCGATTCGGAAAGCAGACTTGATTATTGCGAATTGTTCTGTTTTAACATGGCCGGGCAATGCGTCTTCCGGCAGGAAGCGGGAATTTTTTCCCAGCCTTCGCTGATGCTGTTTTGGGACGGACGTCTGTCCGACAGTAGCTTCCCGGCTCGCGGCATCTATCTGGTGCTTGCCGTCCTTTACGACACGGCGGGCGGGACCCGGAAACTGCGCAATACCCTGATCGTCCGCTAAGAATGTAAAAAAAAAGATACTTTTTCAAATATCGTGTATTTTCATTATATTCAGGACAATAAAAAAGAAAGGAAAAAATGAAAAAAGCAACGTTGACTTTATTGTTGGTTATTTTAACACTGGGGTGCAGCAATATGCAGTTTTCAGATTTTTCCCGTTCCATGACGGTTGTCAATGATGTGAAACTTGATCGCTATCTCGGATCCTGGTATGAATACGCCCGCCTGGATGTCCCCTTTGAAAAGGGCATGACCGAAACAAAAGCGAATTACTCCCTGCTGGATCCGGATAAACAGGGCAGGACCCGCATCCGTGTGGTAAATACCGGGATCAAGAACGGAAAGTTCAGGGAGGCAAGGGCAAAAGCACTCATTCCGGATCCCAAGGAACCCGCACGGATCCAAGTCTCCTTTTTTGGTCCCTTTTATTCCGATTACAACATCATTGCTTTGGACCGGGAAAACTACCAATGGGCGCTGGTGGCCGGCAATTCAACAAAATACCTCTGGATACTAACCCGTCAGCCCGAACTTGATCCCGCTGTTCTGGAAAAGCTGAAAAGCCTTGCCGACGGATACGGATTCAATACGGCCGAACTGATCTTTCCGCAGTAAAGGCCGGTATTGAGTTATGAGTATTGAGTTTTGAGTTATGGGTTGCGTCCTGTATGTTGTATGTGTCAACACATAGGTAACAGTTTTGTGTCAGGACATAGGTAACACTTTTCGGAGATAAGGTAGTCATAATTTTCAATGTTGTCACCTGTTTTTTCTATTTCAAACAGCCTTAAAGGACACTGTATTTATATTAATGATGCCCAGCATGTAATCGGAGAAGTACACCTCAAGTTCTTCGCTGTCAATCGTTTTTAAACCCACATTATATCCTTTCAGCGCTGTTGTGATAAAATAAATGTTGTCAAAGAGCTTAATGTGTCCGGCACTGCTCACTTTTCTAAGTTGATAATCAGACGGATATTCGATCGCACCTTCAGTATCCACATATTTACGCTTTGATTTTACATATACTTCCGAAGGTGTTTTCATATCCAGGGCTTCATGCGGACGCAGCTCATTGAATTCTTTTCTCCATATTTCCAGCTCGCTCTGATAGAGTTGATAATCGCCTTGAAACCGGACCTGTACTTCTCTTTTAAGATCTCTGTGCATCCGCTCATGTCCCCCGTTATCCTGCGGTTTACCCGGACGCGACAAGTGGATATGCACACCCATAGAGATCAGCCATGCGGAGAGTTGGCTTAAACCCAAAATATTTGATCTTGCTCCAAAAGGAGATCCGTTGTCGCTTTGTATCACCTTTGGCATGCCATACTGCTTAAAAGCTCTTATTAAAGCCTCTTTTACACACTGCGTGTTTTCCGGCATCGCTTCGGCCATAAGCACATAACGGCTAAAACTGTCCCGCAATGTAAAGGGCTCAAAGCGCTTGCGGTCACTGGTCATCCACCAGCCTTTAAAATCCATGGTCCATAGATCATTAGGCGCCTTGACTTCTACTTCCGTGATCATACGGGCACCCGTGGGGGGATAGCGTTTGCGTCGCGGCTTGATCAGACCTGCCCGTGGCAATTCTTGTACTTTTTCCCGCTGCCGCAGGGACAGGGATCGTTGCGTCCGATCTTGGGATGATCGCGGCGAACCGGCTCGGTCTTACCGGCCTGCGGCGCTTTGGGTTGCGAGGGCGCCTGGGCTTCTCCGGTACCGGAGGCAAAACCCATGTTCTGCGACTGTGCATGGCGGACCTGTACGGGCTGCTGCAGCGGCGGCCGGGGTTCGTCCCGCAGTTGGATCTCCGTACGGTAGAGCAGGCGGAGTGTGGTTTTGTTGATCTGTTCCAGCAGATTCCGGAATGATTCAAAGGCTTCGGATTTATAGATCAGGAGGGGATCTTTTTGGGCATAGGCCTGCAGACCCACACCTTCCTTGATCTGGTCAAGCTCATAAAGATGCTCTTTCCAAAGACCGTCTATGCTGTTCAGGTAGGCCCAGCGCTCAAAGTCACGCATCAGGGCTTCGGGGTACAGGGACAGCTTGCGCTGATAGGTTTCCCGGGCTTGTTCCAGAAAAAATGCACTCAGTTCTTCGCGGCTGATGTTGTCGTGTTCGCCGGGGATATCGCACATCACGGTGCTGAGCATTTCCTGACGCAGTTCTTCCCAGCGCCAGTTTTCCGTATTATTGTCCTGGGTAAAATTCGCGACGCTGTTTTCCACGAATTCCTGCAGCATTTGTTCGATCTCTTTCTGAAGATTTCCGCCTTCAAGCGCATAAGAACGGCGGTCGTAGATCACCTCGCGCTGTTTGTTCATCACATCGTCATATTCCAGCAAATGCTTACGAATACCGAAGTTGCGTTCTTCGACCCGTTTTTGCGCGCGCTCGATCATGCGGGTCATCATGGGCATTGCGATAACCTCGTCATCGGGAATGGCATCCATCAAAGCATTCCCTTTCAAGTTGCCGAAAAGGCGCATCAGGTCATCTTCGAGAGAAATATAAAAGATAGATTCTCCGGGATCGCCCTGGCGGCCGGAACGTCCGCGCAGCTGATTGTCGATACGCCGTGATTCATGCCGCTCCGTGCCGATGATCTTGAGTCCTCCGAGTTCCCGTACTTCATTCGAGATCTTGATATCCGTACCACGACCCGCCATGTTGGTTGCAATGGTTACCGCACTGCGCTGCCCGGCAAGCGTAACGATCTCCGCTTCACGCTGATGCTGCTTGGCGTTCAGAACATTATGCGGGATACCCGCCCGTTTCAACTGTTTGCTGAGCATTTCGGAAATTTCCACGCTGATGGTACCCACCAGAACCGGCTGTCCGCGGCGAAAGCTTTCGCTGATATCTTTGATGATGGCCTGATGTTTCGCCTGCCGGCTTTTATAGATCTGATCATCATAGTCCTTGCGGACCACGGGCTGGTTTGTGGGAATGGAGACTACTTCCAGGTTATAGATCTGTTCGAATTCTCCGGCCTCGGTGGCGGCTGTACCGGTCATGCCGGCCAGCTTGTCGTACATGCGGAAATAGTTCTGCAGGGTAATGGTCGCCAGTGTCTGGTTTTCGCCTTCAATGCGCACCCGTTCCTTTGCCTCGATCGCCTGGTGCAGTCCGTCGCTGTAGCGCCGGCCGGGCAAAATACGCCCCGTGAACTCATCTACGATCAATACCTTGCCGTCTTTGACCACATATTCCACATCCTTTTCGTAGAGCGCATAGGCGCGCAGAAGCTGGGTGATATTATGGATCATCTCACTTTTACGGCTGTGTTTTTTCTGGACTTCAGCCTTGGCCTTTTGCTTGTCCTCATCACTGAGATTCGCATCTTCGTCGATCTTGACAAACTCCTCGCCGATATCCGGAATGACAAAATATTCCGGGTCTTCGGGATTCAGGACCTTGCGTCCTTCGTCGCTGATCACGATGGTATGTGTTTTTTCGTCAATGGCATAGAGCAGCATGTCATCGATCTCGTGCAGACGTTTTTCCTGCATGTAATAACTTTCGCTGCGGAAAATCTTATCCTGTATTTCCGCCGACTGCATTTGTTTCAAAAAGCGCGGATTCTTGGGCTCCCCGTGCTGGACCTGCAGAAGGATGGTGCCGAGTTCCAGTTCGTGCTCCCGGTCATCGGGAATTTTTTCAAATTCATCCAGAAGGGCATTGATCTTGCGGTTCTGGGCGCGGACCAGTCGTTCTACCTGCGGGCGCAGATCACGGAACTGTTCATGGGTATTGGACTGTACCGGGCCGGAAATAATGAGCGGTGTCCGGGCTTCGTCGATCAGGACGGAGTCCACCTCATCTACAATGGCATAATAATGGCCGCGCTGGACCATATACTCCTTATGGGTGGCCATATTGTCACGCAGGTAATCAAACCCGAATTCGTTGTTGGTCCCGTAAACAATATCGCAGGCATACTGCTGTTTTCGCTGGCTTGGCGGCATGGAATTTAGGATCTTGCCAACGCTGAGACCCAGAAAATCATAGATCACCCCCATCCATTCCGCATCACGTTCGGCCAGATAGTCGTTCACGGTCACAACGTGCACTCCGCGCTTGGTCAGAGCATTGAGAAAAATAGGCATGGTGGCGACCAGCGTTTTCCCTTCGCCGGTCTTCATTTCGGCAATATCGCCGTTGTGCAGGACCATCGCACCCAGAAGCTGCACGTCAAAAGGCACCATATTCCATTCAACTTCATGTCCCATCAGCTGGAATTTCTTTCCCATCAGGCGTTTGCAGGCCTGCTTGACCAGCGCAAAAGCTTCCACCTGAAGCTCGTTCAGGGTGTTTTGTTCTGCATCAAAGATCGCCGCATCAGCGGCTTCGGAATCCAGTTTGTTCTTTTCGGCTTCCTGCCGTGCAATATCGCGCCGTTCGGCGATCAGCGCGATCATTTCCTGCGTGCGCTGCCGAAGCGCGTCATCACTTATATCGTTTATCGCTTCACAGGCGGCATTGATCTCCGCGACACGGAAACGGATCTTTTTTAAATAGCGGTCGGATGCGCTACCGAACAATTTTATCAGTATTTTCTCGAATGTCATCTTGGTATTATCCTTCTTTGGCGGGTTTGATCTCCGGCATCAGGACGCCTTCCTCAACAAGATCCTTATAGATCCGGTCCAGCATTCCGTTGACAAATACGTGGCTTTCGTCCGTGGAAAACTCTTTGGCCAGCTCAATGGCCTCAGAAATGGTCACACGCGGCGGTACATCCTCGATATACATCATCTCGGCGATGGATTGCCGGAGAATGATCTTGTCCATCAGGGTGATGCGCGAAAAATCCCAGTTCCGGGAGCGTTTTTTTATGCGTTCGTCCAGATGCTCAAGTTCGCTGACGGTTTTATAGATCAGCGTGCGGAAAAATTCCTCATCGAATTCCGTTTCCTCATTCAATGCCATACTACGGGTGATCACATCATCCAGAGCTTCGTCCTGTTGCTGCAGGTACGCATATAAATGCTGAATGCAGAGCATTCTTGCATTCCGACGCAACTTTTTCATATATGACACATCCTATTATAATGATGGGGAAAGGAAAAAAACATTTTCAATCGCATTCTCATAGCAATTGAATATACAATCATTCCCTGCCGAATGAAAAACGAATAATAAGGATTTTTATTCCTGTCGGATTCCCAGGAACAACACTCTGACCGTCAATAAACTGACGGGAGAATTTACCTTTATCTATAAATTGAGCGGACCTTTCGCAGCGGAGCTGATCTGCAGCGGTGTACAGATCGCCCCATTATCATACGGGGGTATGATCCGGACAAATAATGCAGCTTCCGCGGAAGTCGGCCCTTTTTCGTTTATTTTCCTGAAGTAAACTGCAGAAAAAAACCTTTCCTGCTATTGCGGTAATTTTTTTGATCAGTGATTATTCTGCCGTGCGCTTTGCTTCGTAGTTTTTCCCAAGTTCCACAGGGCTGCAGTATCCGGAGTCCCAACTTTTCAAAAAGATATCCGATACGCGTTTGGCCATTTTATTATTCTTCACAACAATTCCCAGATTCCTGCCATGATGGAAATAGCTTTTTGACCAATTGGAGGTTCCCAGCCAGAAGACACTGTTGTCAATAACCATGAACTTGCAGTGCTCCACGCGGGCATAGCCGATATAGCCTTCCGAGGCTTCGGGAATGGTCGAAAATTTTACGGTGATATTGGGAACGGCATGCAGGGATTTGATATATTCGATACGCGGGGAATGGAAATTCCAGTCGGAAAGGATCATTTCAATGTTCACCCCGCGTGCCGCCGCACGGCGAAGGGCAAAATCCAGTTGCTCATACAATCCGTCCCGGGAAAGCGGCGAATAACTCAGCAGTTGGATCCGGATACTTTCTTCCGCATGATCGATCAAATTCAGCAATTGTATTTCATCCCCGTTGGCGGGATAGTAAATAATGCGCGGATTGCTGGCCGTGGGAAGCAGCGTGGATTTTCCGTATCCCTTGTCCGTGATGGAAACCCGGTATAAATTTTCATCGGACCGAATGCACCCAAGGATAGCATCCGTATCGGCGTCTTCCGCCGACAGGGCCCAGTCAAGATCAAATAATTGTTTGTAGAATTTTACCAGTGATTTGTCTTCAATTCTCAATCCCAGTTCGTGAATATGTTTGAGCGCCCGCCAGTCGAAATTCTGCGAACCGAGAAAGATCTCGCGCTCATCGACGATGAAATATTTTGCATGCAGTACGCCGCCTGTGATTCCGTTGAGGTCGTAAACCCGTACTTCGATATTCGGATATTCGTTCAGTTTGTCTGCAGTTTCCGGATAGGTTTTGTACATGCTGCCATCGATCACAAAACGTACCTGCACGCCGCGGTCCGCGGCGGCGGTCACGGCCTCCAGTACGGGTGTCAGGGCTTCGCCGTCTTTGTGCGAAATATAGAATTCGCCGAAGTCCAGTGTGCGCTTTGCGCCATTGATCATCTCCAGCCAGACCTCCGGCGTATTGCGGATATCTTCATTGTCCAGGGTAGTCTCGACGGGAATGCTTTCTACCAGCTCAATAGGGCCTTTCCCAAAAAGTAAAGCGACGGCAAGCAAGGGCAGAATAAACATGAAGAATCGTTTCATATTTTATAGATCCCCTTCCGGTTTCGGTGTTCAGATCAATTTCAGAAAAAGTATATAACAATTTTTGCATAAATAAAAGCCGGAAGCGAGACCGCTATTCTTTTGTCATTGTAGTCGATTAATTCCTAAATTTGTGATAAATTACCTGTATATCAATGACGGGGTTTTCAAAATGACTGTAAAAAACGACACCGTGGCTTTGGTCTTCGCCGGGCTGGTCCTGCTGCTCTGGTCCACCGTCGCTACGGCCTTCAAGATCGCTCTGCGTTACTGGACTGCCTTTGAGTTGCTGTTCCTTGCTTCTGCCGTATCTTTTATTGCCCTGAGCGTTTTAATGCTGATACGGAGAAAGTTTCCGGACCTGAAAACATTGCCCCGCAATGATCTGAAAAAACTTATCCTGGCGGGGATCCTGAATCCGCTGATCTATTATCTGATCCTTTTCAAGGCATATGAACTGCTGCCGGCGCAATATGCACAAGCCATCAATTTCACCTGGCCGCTGGTACTCTCCCTGGCTGCAATGCTGCTGCGGCAGGAGGCGTTCCGTTACCTGCGTATCGCCGCTTTATGCATTTCCTTCGGCGGCGCAGTGATCCTGGTACTGGGAGGAAAACAGGTGCCGGGAGGGATCAACCCCGGCGGTGTGCTGCTGGCCTTTTCCAGCACACTGTTCTGGGTTTTTTACTGGATGATCAGTAAGACCGTCAGAAGCGATGCCCTGATCAGTCTTTGGATCCCCTTCGGCATTTCCACCCTGATCCTTGGACTGACGGCGATCCTCTTTTTCCGGCCGGAATCGTTTTCCCTGCCGGGTATTGCGGCCGCGGTCTACGTGGGCTTCTTTGAAATGAGCATTACCTTTCTGCTCTGGCTAAACGCTCTGCGGCTCAGCAGCTCGACTGCTCTGATCAGTAATTTTATTTATGCGGTCCCCTTCCTGTCGCTTGTCTTTATCCGCCATGTCCTGAAAGAAGCTGTTCAGCCGGCAACCGTTATCGGTCTGCTGCTGATCCTGGCGGGAATCATCTTACAAATATCCGTAAAAAGAAAGTCCTGATATTCCGCTTTGACCTGAAGCGGAAAAAGGAAGAGCACTGGACACTGGGCGCTGCGAAGAGGAGAAATAGAGTATGGGAGAAGTGGAGAGGTGGAGCAACTAGACATCTCGACGGCTCGACACGTAAGGAACTGCTGCCTGCCCTGCGCAGCTCCGAAGCCTCGGAGCGAAGCAGGGGCTTCTGGCTTCTGACTTCTGATTTATTTCCCCGGGTAAATATATGCCTCATATACCGGTGGACCGTAATACTGGTACGCAAGCTCATCATATTTCGTGCCGCACAGGATGCTGTGGATAAAACCGTTGCGGTACACCTGCGTGGTATGCAAGATCTCCCGGAAGGGATTTTCTTTCAGCCAGATCTGAACCCGTCCGTTGAGGGCCCGGTATGCGGTCAAATATTCGCGCTCTTCTGCCGTAAAGTTCATCGTTTTCCCCAGCCTTACTTTCATTAACTGCGTATTCCACCAGGTCCCGCCTTCGGGCGAAACGACGGATTTGCCATGATACAGGGCAAGATTGTCATTGTATGCAAGAACGCAAAGATATGTCGAATCGCGCTTCGTTAAAAATTCCGCAAACAGCCTGTCATAACGGTCTGCATTATATTTATAATTGTAATTGCTGTCAATGAAGACGATCCTGTCGATATTGGCCGGAATGGTATCGACGGCGGACAGGTACCCCAGTACCCAGGATCCGCCGGCGCTGTGACCGTTAAGGCAGATCCGGCAATGAAAGCCGTTGAAAATTTCCAAAACTTCCCCGACCATGCCCTGAATACGTTCCCGGTAATCCTGAGGATGCTTATCGTCATAGCGGGACCAGGAAGCATCGCTGTTTTGCAGATATACGGTAACAATGTTGCGGTTTTTCATCGCCTGCCGCAGGAAACGTGTCTGGGCGGCTATGTGCTGAATATCGTAATGCCAGTCATCGCCCTCCGACAGTAATTTGCCGGCGGTCTGCGCGATTGTGTTTCCCGCCGGACAGGCATAAAAGATCAGCAGAGTCTCTTTCTCCCGCTGCAGTGAATCCCTTCCCGGCGCATTGATCAGAACTTCCACATCCTCAAGGATGAAGAAATGTTTTGTCTGTTCACCATAGCGCGTATTCTGCTTAAAGCCCGGAAGCGTTTCAGCCGCCAAGGAAGAAAGGAAAACGAATAAGAAAAGCATAGAACGGAACATTTCTTATAATAATAAAAAACAGGGAAGCTGCAAAAGGGTTCCCTGTCTTTTTTTTTGAATTGAATTCTATTTTGCGTGCAGGGTTACAAAGCGTTTCCCGCCGGCAACTTCCACCAGCATGAGGATTACCTGATCTTTTTTGACATTTTCCAGCGCCTTATTAAAATCGCTCATATTCCCGATGCCTTTGCGGTCGATCTCGACAATGCGGTCTCCGGCCTTAAGTCCTTTTTGCTGTGCTTCGGAGCCCGCGTTGACGGAACTGATCACAACGCCATTTTCACTGCTTAGCTTGTATTTTTCGGCAAGTTCTTTAGAATTCTCCGACACGGCAAAGCCCAAATCGACACGTCCTGCATTGTTTGTTGCGATCATCGGCGCTTCTTCCGGCATTTCTCCCAGCTTGATGTTGATTTTGCGCGTTTTTCCATCGCGTATGATTTCCAAACTTACCGTTTCGCCGGGATTGCGGGAAGCAATGTTCAGCTGCAACTCACCGGGATCGGAAACCGTCTGATCGTTGACCATGATCACGACATCACCGGACTGCAGCTTTGCGCTCTCGGCGGGACTGCCGTTCATCACATCGGAGATCAGCACGCCCTTAACATCTTTCAGGCCCAGGGACTCGGACAACTCGCTGTTCAGTTCCTGGATCGTCACTCCCAGCCACGCGCGGACCACACGGCCTTTGGTTAAAATATCATCCATCACCTTTTTCGCAAGGTTGATGGGAATGGCAAAACCAATGCCATTGGAGCCGCCCGAGCGGCTGAGAATTGCGGAATTTATGCCGATCACTTCGGCGTCCAGGTTAACCAGCGCACCTCCGGAATTGCCGGGATTGATGGATGCGTCGGTTTGGATGTAACTCTCGTAGGTATTCAGCTGCATGCCGGAACGGCCCAATCCCGAAATAATGCCGTGGGTCACCGTATTCCCCAGGCGCGTACTGAAGGGACTGCCGATGGCAAGAACCCATTCGCCGACGCGCAGCTTATCGGAATTTCCAAGTTTCGCCGCCGGTAATTTTTTTTCATCAATTTGCAGTACTGCAATATCCGTTTTGGAATCCGCGCCAACCACGGTAGCCTTGAATTCGCGTTTATCGTTCAGAACGATCTTGATCTCTTCGGCATTCTCAATGACGTGGTTGTTGGTAATCACATAGCCCTCACCGACAATCACACCGGAACCCAGGGCAGAACTCCGGAACTCCCGTTCTTTTTGCGGCATATTGAAACCGAAAAATTCAAAGGGGAAATTAAAATCTCCAAAGGGATTCTGGATTTTCGTTACTTTTTGGGCCGTAATGGTCACGACAGAGGGAGTAACAGACTCCGCGATATCGGCAAATTGATTGCTGAAAGCTTTCAGATCCTGTCCCGCAAGCGGGAGCATCAGTCCGAGAATCAGTACCAAAAACAATGCTTTTTTCATTATCGGTCTCCTTGTTGAGTCGTTATCGTATATGAAAAAGTGGCATTAAAAGTTCCACGCTCATTTTTTCCGGCTTCGGCAATGCGGGGCGGGGAGGGTATTAACGGGGGTTCTGCGATGCGACAGAAGAATGTATCCGGTCTATACCCGCCGCAATGTCCGGGGCAAGCGTTTTTCCGCCGCGGCAATAAGGGCAGAGGAGCTTTCCTGCTGGCGGCGGATCAGTCCGGGTTCATCCAGTCCGGCGATCTTTCCTTTTTTGACCACGATCTCTCCGTTCACGATTAACGCGTCTACGGGTTCCAGTGCGGCATTGAACACGACTGCCGCCGCCGGGTCGTGCGCCGCGCCCGCATATTCCAGCCTGTCCATGGAGATCATGCAGATGTCTGCGCATTTGCCCGGAAGTATTTGACCGATATCGTTACGTCCCAGCGCTTTTGCGCCGCCCCGGGTCGCCATCCAGAGAACCTCTTCCGTATTGAGCCAGTATTGCGGAGCGCGAAGGCGGGAGATCAGCATTGCATTGCGGATCTCCAGCAGCATATTGGAGGCGTCATTGGATGCGGAACCGTCCACGCCGATTCCTACATTTACGCCGGCGTCCAGCATTTCCTTAACTTTTGCAATACCCGAACCCAGGCGCATATTGGAGGACGGGCAGTGGACTACGCCTGCGCCGGCTTCCCCCATTGCACGAATTTCCGCGTCATTAAGATAAATGCTGTGCGCAAACCAGGCGTTGCTTCGGATCCAACCCAGATCCCGCATAAATTTAAAGGGGCGTTTTCCGAACTTTTCCAGACAGAACAATTCTTCGTCTTTGGTTTCCGCCAGATGCGTATGGATCTGCAAGCCGTATTTTTCCGCCACCTCCACGGTTTTGCGCATTGACGAAGGCGTTACGGAGAACGGCGAACAGGGTGCCAGGGCGATCCTGAGCATGGCGGCTTCGCGGGGATCGTGGTAGCGCTCCACCAGTCGCTCGATATCGGCAAAGATCCGCGCTTCTTCCTGCACCACGTCTTCGGGCGGAAGACCGCCATCCTTAACGCTAAGACTCATAGATCCGCGGGTGGGATGAAAGCGCATACCCAGCTCCTGCGCCGCCGTAATCTCACGGTCGATCAGCGTCCCTTCCGCATTTTTCGGAAAAAGATAAAGGTGATCGGAGCTAGTGCTGCAGCCGGTCTTCATCAGCTCCGCCATTGCGGTTTTTGCGCTGATATAAAACGCCTCTCCGCTAATGCCGCGCCAGATCTCGTAGTTGATCTTGAGCCAGTCAAAGAGCTCCGATCGCTGTGTTGCCAAAATATTGCGTGTCAGTGTCTGAAAAAAATGGTGGTGGGTATTTACAAAACCCGGCAGCACCAGCATTCGGCTTGCATCGATGCTTATATCTGCGGAACCCCGGAAAGGTTCGGGCCCCGCAGAAAGGATTTTTCCCGCTTCCAGAAAGACGTGCCCGCCGGAAAAAGCATCCAGCGGCTCCTTATCGCCGACATGATCGCTGATCCTGCAGCACAGAAGGGGGTCTTTGATCAAAATGGATTGTTTCATTGCATCACCGTATTTATAAGTTTTTTACCCGCTCATTGAATTCTCGGATCAATGCATCGATCTTCGGCACCATGGCATGGATATTTCCCCAGTAATTTTCATGATCATACCATTGCGCGTTCAGCTCATCCAGGTCTTTTGCCTGCTGTTCGATCCAGGTATAATATTTCAGGTTATGAATGCGTTTTCTGTCGCGGTAACCAAGCTCCTGCATATTGTCGGTATTTACATTCAGCAGCATCTCATAATCGCGAATGGCCTGTTCACGCGTATATTCGCCGTGTATTTTACGCTGTTGGCGGATTCGGGAATCGTAAAGCTCCATGGAATCCGTAAAGATGGTCATGACAATATCATCTTCCGTCAACTCATAATATTTTGCAAATTTGATTGCACCGATCAGATTGCCGATCGAGGAAATACCGAGCAGATCAAGATCGTTTACCCGGTCCGCATCAGCACCCTGTTCGTTGAGATATTCACGCCCCTCCGGTTCATTGAACAAACGCATTACACGGATTGTCACTTCATCGTCTACGGCAACAACCATATCCGTGTTACGCAGGTTGTGGATCCAGGGCACATGCTTGTCGCCGATGCCCTCAATACGGTGACCGCCAAAACCATTTTCCAGCAGGGTGGGGCACTGCAGTGCTTCGGCCGCGGTTACTTTCAGCTGCGGGAAATGTTCTTTCAGAAAATCTCCGCAGCCCAGGGTTCCGGCCGATCCGGAACTCAGTACAACACCGGCAAAATGATCTTTTTTCTGCATTTTTTTCCGCATGACCTCCAATATGGCGTTTCCGGTGACATCATAATGCCAGAGATGATTGCCGAACTCATCAAACTGATTAAAGATCATGATATCATCGCCGCGGGTATTGCGCAATTCCCGGCACTTGTCAAAGATCTCTTTAACATTGCTTTCGCAGCCTGGCGTTGGGATTACTTCGCCGGCAATTCTTGACAGCCATTCAAAGCGTTCCTGCGACATTTCTTCGGGCAGAATGGCAATGGATTCGCAGGCCAGCAGGGCGGCGTTATAGGCCCCGCCCCGGCAGTAGTTACCGGTTGACGGCCATACGGCTTTTTGCTTTGTGGGATCAAACTGTCCCGTGATCAGCCGCGGTACAATACAGCCGTAAGTGGCTCCGACCTTGTGTGCGCCCGTGGGGAACCATTTGCCCACCAGTGCAAAAATCCGGGCTTTCACTCCGCTGATTTCGGGAGGAATTTCCATAAGGTTCACGCCGCTGAATTTTCCGCCTTCCTGCACGGGCTCATTTTTCCAGGTAATACGGAACAGATTCCGCGGGTGGATGTCCCAGAGCCCGATGCCGCTCAGTTCCTTTTTGATGTTTTCGGGAATACCTTCGGGATGCTTCATCTGTTCAAAGGTCGGTAATATAATATTGCGTTCCTTACAGCGCTGAACGGTTTTCTTCAATTGTTCTTTGTGAATGCTCAGATCAATCATAACTGCCTCGTTTTGGTGTTAAGCGAATAATGACCAACTGACTCCGTGTCAGTGAAAACGTTTGTATAAAGGATCCTAGAAGGCTTTCGCGCACGCTCAGGAACAATTCCCTGTCGCCGCCGGAGATAAGTCCCGCTGCAAGCCGATAGAACCCTGATTTTTCACGGATCTCCAGCGGACCGATCTCATCGAGATAAAGGGGTTCTGAACGATTGTTTTTAAATATTTTTTCTGCAAAGCGGAAAGCGGCCGCTGAAAAGACCCAGGGTCCGGTTTCGGCCACGCCGTCCCAGTCGGGGGGCAAGTTATCCCGGCGGCGAATAAAGGGCAGGCTGCGTCCTCTGCGCAAATGCAGAAGATCGTAGCCCGCATGCCGTCCATCCTCGAAATATTTTACACTTAAGATCCCGTCCCCGCCGCTGCCCTTGGCGTGATCCCGCATAAAGCGTGTCTTTCCTGCATTCTGAATTCCGCTGACAATATTAATCATGAAGCTGCCGTAAGTGTGCGCTGGTTTTTCCGTTGGAAACCGCTTGCATTTCTGCGATAATGGAAATGGCGATCTCCTGCGGCAGGGTTCCTCCGATATTCAGACCGACCGGTATATAAAAGACCGACAGATCTGCCTTCGGTTCCGCTTTTTTCAGATCTTCCGTCAGAAGAGCTTTCTTTTTTGCGGAAGCCACCATACCCACGTAGGCCGGTTTGATATTCGCTTTGTAGATAGCATTCAGAACGGTTCCGTCGTGCCGGTGTCCGTAGGTGGCAATAACATAAAAAGCGCCTTTCGGGAAAATGCGACCCTTCAGCGCATCGTCAAAATGCGTCAGGATCTTTTCGTCGGCATCGGCGATCTGCGACAATGCTTCGGGGCGATCGTCGATGATCGTAACACGCCAGGGCAGGGGCTTTAAATGGTAAGCCAGTGCGCGGCCGATATGTCCCGCTCCGAAAATAAAGACTTGTTTTTGCGGGGCGAAATATTCAAAGAACAGTGTTGCTGTTCCACCGCAGATCATGCCGGTTTGAGTTCCCCTTTTTTCTTCGTCCATCGAAAAGGTTTCCAGCGCATTTTCTTTTGTTTCGATCAGCGTCAGGGCTTTGCGGATGGCAAGCGATTCAAGATTTCCTCCGCCGACCGTTCCGGAACTGCGGCCGTCCGGATAGACGATCATTTTCGCGCCGGCGGCTGCAGGTCCCGATCCCTGTTTATCGACAACCGTAACAAGCACACCGGCAGCGGAACCTTCGGCCAGTTCCAGCAATTCGCTGTAGATACTTTTCATTGATAATCCTCTTTAAACATGCTCAGCATCGCCACGCCTTTCAGATAACGGGTCGGCACGGCCTGCAATACACAACTTTTAGCACGATCATAGTCCCTTATTCCCGTGCCGGAAAGCACATCGATCCCCACATCGAAAAGCTTTGGGCTCAGCGGTGTGGAAGGTCCCAATAAGAGGCAAAAAGCAGACGGGGATACATTATGCATCACATCGTAAAAGCTGTGATTGGTCAGGGTTGTCCCGCTGATAGCAACCACATCCACCCGGGGCAGGTAAGCGGGAATATCGCTTTCCTTCAGATCCCCTTTCTGCGGTTGTTTTTCAAAAATAAAACAATGTTCATATTCCATGCGCTGCGACTCCAAAAAGGGGAAATGTCCGATGATACCGACCGTTTTGGCGCGACCTTTTTCAAGAAGCACCTCTTTTGCATTAATCTCGCGATATTTTTCCGCATTTGCGGAAAGGGCACAGTTGATCGCAGCCATGCCTACAGAAGCCTCCAGCAAATTATCCGAAAGGGCATAGCTCGCCAGTTTCCGGAGCGTGTGTTTTTCCAGTTCGCCCGCATTGCGGAGCTGCGTATGGGGACCGCAGTATTTGATGGTACTGGCAATACCCGCGAGCGCTCCGCTTTTTACCAGAACAGAATGCACACCGATGATCACTTCATCGACAGCCAGTTCCGGAATGTCTGAGATCAGCTGCACCAGTATTTGCATGTCAGGACAGCAGATTATTGCCGATCTCCATTGCGATTGCAAACAACAACATCAACGGTGCCACCAAAGCGGTCGCTTCCTGCTGCAGTCGCAGGGACAGGCGGGTTTTATTTTTCAGATAAAGCAGAATCGCCGCGCTATTGACAATAACGTTAAGCAGAATGTAGAACAGCATCGTTTTCAAGGGGTAAAGATACAGGCCGCTTGCAGGACGAAGCAGAAGGCTTTGCGTCAGCACAAAAAGCAGGATCCAGCCTGCGCTTACCAGCAACACGGCCGGCAGCGCACGCCTTCCTTCAAAGAACCTTGCCGCCCCAAAGACAACCAGCCCCTCTATGAGGATAGAACTCGCGGGATTCAGCACGCTCATGATATTCGTTAAAGGTAGGGCAAGATCAATGGTCTTGATCAGAGCCGCAATCAGCGCAACCGCCAGCATTGCACTGTGTCTGCCGCTAAGGCGGTAAGCGTTGTACATCATATAAAATCCGATGGGGAACATAACCAGTCCTGCAAAACCGCAGGGTAAAAAATGAAGCAGATAGCCCAGTGTGGCTTCCGCTAAACCCCATAGCGCTCCAAAGAGCAAAACGCTTGACAAGAATCTTTTGTTTTCATTCATACGTATCTCTCCTTATTACGGTATTTTTTTGAGCATGCAATTAATCAGGAAATCACGGATCAGGCGCAGGCTTACCTGTTTCCGGTAGGCAGCGGTTGAACGCGCATCATCGATAGGCCTTATCAGCGCGCTGTAATCCTTTTGTAATTCCTGCAGTATTCCGGGAATATCCTTGATATTTTTCCCCGTTAATTTGCTCTCGATTTTTCGCGATCGCACTATGTGCGGCGCTACGGAACCCAATGCGATACGAATGTCCTCGATCCTGCCGTTTGCCGTCGAGGCCAGTCCCAGAAAAGAGGCTTTCGTCAGGCTCATTCCTTTTCGCTGACCCAGTTTGCGGTAACTTTCCACATTGAATTCGGCTGCGGGAATACGAATTCCCGTTAACAGTTCATCGTTCTTGCGCTGTGTCCGTTTCGGTGCGGTGATAAAATCCGCAACGGGCAAAACGCGTGTTTCGTTTCGGGACTGCAGGATGACTTCCGCATCCATAGCATAAAGATAGGGCAGAGTATCCCCTGCAGGGGAGGCGTTACAAATATTCCCCGCCAGTGTAGCCATGTGGCGTGTGGGTGCAGCGGCCATCTGCCGCAGTATCTCTTTAAATATCTGTGGTGTTGCAGCATTTTCCAAAAGTTCGCTGAGCGTTACCGCCGCTCCGATCCGCAGGGTTTTTCCCATCAGATCAAAGGTCTTCAGTTCTTTCAGCGCAGAAACGAACAGCAAAGTTTTATCAAAACACGGACGCACACCGCTGCCCCGCGCGTGTTGCACCATCAGGTCGGTGCCGCCCGCGAAGGGAATGCAGTCACATTCCGCCATCATATCCAGCGCTTCGGACAGTTTTGCCGGCAGGTATCCGTCTAGCATGCTCCCGCTCCTTTTCCCGCGGCGATCCGTACCGCCCGCACAATGGCGGTATAGCCCGTGCAGCGGCAGAGATTCCCCGAAAGCGCTTCCCGGATTTGCGCCTCGTCCGGATCCGGATTGGCGTTCAGCAGGGAAGCCGTTGCCATAATAAAACCCGGCGTGCAAAATCCGCACTGTACGGCGCCCGCTTCCATAAAAGCATCCTCAATGATCCTCCCGCGTTCGCTTTGGCAGAAGGCTTCGGGCGTTATGACGTTTTTCCCTTCCAAATTTCCCATCGGTATCATACAGCTGTTCATGGCCCGGCCATTGATCAGCACCATGCAAGCGCCGCATTCGCCCTCACCACAGCCCTCCTTGACTCCAATGAGCCCAAAATGTCCCCGCAACACATCCAGCAGCCGTGTTGCGGCATGCACATCAAGATGTTTTTTTTCGCCGTTGAGTGTAAATTCAATCTTCATTATCGGACTCCATCAGACTTTCGGGTGTCAGCGGAATATAATTGATCTTCCGCCCCAGTGCATCGGAAACGGCAGCGGCCACTGCCGGCGGTGATCCTACAAAAGGCAGTTCCCCGGCGCATTTGGCGCCGAAAGGGCCGTACGGGTAGGGATTGTTCACATAGGCGATCTCCATTTCGGGAGTATCCATGCTGGTCGGCACCTTATAGTCGGTCAGGTTCGACTGTTTCAGGCGTCCGGCCTCGCCTTCCATAAGCTCGATGGTCGCCCATCCGATGCCCTGGGCAATACCGCCCTGCATCTGGCCGTCCAGGGTGCGAAGGTCTACCGGCACACCCACGTCATAGACGGCGTATATTTTTTTTACGGAGATCTCGTAACTGATAGGATCGACTTCCACTTCCGCGATATTTGCGCCCCAGGAATAAACCGGGTAGGCATCCCCCTGAAAAGTGCTGTCGTCCCAGTGCAACCAGGAAGGATGCTGATAAACCTTTTCAATTTCCAGCCGATCACACTCCCGCCAGCGCGCCTTCATTTCCTTGGCGCATTCCTGCAGCAGTCCGCCGACGATCATGGTCGTGCGCGATGCCACCGTGGGGCCGGAATCCGGCACAGCTCCCGTATCAACCTGCGCATAGTTTACTTTTTCTATGGGAATGTCCAGACTCTGTGCAACGATCTTGCGCAGCACCGTTTCGGCTCCCTGTCCCATTTCAACGCTGGAGACGCGCAGGGTTACGCTATCTTTATCCTTCGACAAAATCACCTTTCCGCGAATATCCGATTCCCCGCGACCGGTAAAGCCGCAGCCGTGCAGAAAGAGCGACGCTCCAATGCCGCTGAACGGTTTTTTATTTTTTTGTTTTTTAACGTAGGCGCTCATTTTTCTGATTTTTCCAACAATCTCCGGTAGCTTGACCTCTTCGCGCACCTTGCCCCCCGTGCAGGTTTGACTTCCCTGCTTGAGAGCATGCCGCATTTTGTATTCCAGCGGATCTTCCCCCAGCCGGACCGCAATTTGCAGCATTAGCATTTCGATGGCAAAAATACTCTGCGGGGCGCCAAAACCCCGAAATGCGCCGGAAGGCGTCATATTGGTCCGGTAATTCCGGCCGCGGACCCGAAGGTGCGGAATGTCATAGACGCCCGTGGCCGAAAACAGCGCGCGTTGCAGCACTACGGGTGACAGGCCGTTATAGGCGCCGGCATTCAGCAGTACGTCCATTTCCAGTCCCGTCACGGCATTATTCTTATCCAACGCCGCCCGGCAACGTATCAGCGAGGGATGCCGCTTGGTCGAGCAGCGGATGTCCTCGTCACGGTCATAGATCATCATTACGGGTTTTTCGGTCTTTTTAGCCGCAACCGCTACCTGGCAGGCCGTTAGCGAAGGGAATTCCTCTTTGCCGCCAAAAGCACCGCCGGTCACGGTTTGAATAATGCGTATTTGTTTATCCGGTATTGCCATGGTTTCCAGCAAGGCGTTTCGCACGTAGTAGGGACACTGCATGGAACCGTAAACGTACAAAATGCCGTTACGGTATTCCGCGGCAATACCCTGCGGTTCCAGATACGCGTGTTCCTGATAGCCCGTCCGGAATTCCTCCTCAATGATCTGCGCCGCATCCCGGAAGGCCGCTGCGGGGTCTCCTTTCCGGTACTGATAATCCGTAAAGACCGTGTCCTGCTTTTCTGCCTCTTCCAGTGTAAAGACCCCCGCTTCTTCTTCATAGCGAATATTGACCATGTCCGCCAAATCGCAGAGTTTTTCACGGTCGGGACCTACCAGAAGAAAAAGCGGCTGGCCGATGTACTCCACCTGCTCTTCGGCAAAAATGGGGTGATCGGAAACCACGGTTCGCATGCGGTTGAGTCCCGGAACGTCATTGCGGCCTACCGCAAAATAATCCGCCGGCATTTCCGGCAGGCGAATTTCCAGAATTCGCGCTTTGGCCTTGCTGCTGCGGATGGTCTTTGCATACAGCTGTTCCTCGAAATGCCGGTCGGCAATATATTCGGCTTCGCCGCGGATCTTTTTCCGTGCGTCCGTTCTCTCCACAGCTTTACTGATCCCGGTCTTCACTGCCCCTTCCTTTGTTTGAAATAATAATCTCTGATCCGCTCCAGATCCCCGGGCGTATCCGCATCCATCAGAATGGCGGGGTCATCGACATCCAGAATGCAGACTTTGCCGTGGGCATGAATATAGTCGCGCAGAACAGCGGTCTCCGGCATGGCCAGGATCTCCGGAATGCAGGATGCCCGGAAAAATACCGGATGTCCTTTTTTCCCCTGATAGCGTGGAACAACAATGTCGGCGTCCTGCTGTGCCATGCGCCGGTAAGTGCGGGCTGCGATCAGCGGCTGATCGCCGGGAAGCAGAAAAAACGCATCGGATTGCAGTGCATGCAGTCCGGTTTGCACAGAAGAGAACATGCCCTTTTCATAATTTTTATTTTCCCGGATCACAAGTCCGGGCATATTTTCAAGAAGCTCCTGAATGTCGCCGAAGCGGTATCCGCCGACAACGATGATGCGTTCGCAGATACCGGCAAAACTTTCGATACTCCGCCAAAGCAGCGGCTTGCCGCCAAGATCGGCGGCCGCCTTAAAGAGTCCGGCCCTTTCCGAGCGGCCCGCTGCCAGAACGATAGCGTCAATCTTCATACAGATCCTCAATTCGGGAAATGCTTTTTTCCGGGAAAGACAGTTTTTTCACGGCGGCATCGACATCCTTAAGTCCGCTGCCGGTAATCATGAGAACAACACGTGCATTTTCCGGCAACTTACCTTTCATTTTTTCATATCCCGCATAGGAAGCCGCAGCGGCCGGTTCGGCAAACAGTCCCGCTTTCCGCGAAAGCCGCAGCTGTGCCTCCAGGATCTCCTTATCGCTGACCAGTATGGATTTCCCGCCGTAAGCCTGCAGTTGCCGCAGAGCATAATAGCCGCCGCGCGGAATATCCACGGCAATGGAATCCGCGATGGTGCGGCTTTTACATGGACGGAACTTTCCGCTTTGCAGCGCATGGTGGATGGCCGGACTGCCTTCAGCCTGAACGGCGATCAGAACGGGGATGCTGTCCGTAAAGCCGCAGTGCAGCAGGTCACGGAAGCCCTTGTACATGCCGCCGAGGATCACGCCGTCTCCGCAGGGGACAAAGACGTAATCGGGCACTGTTCTCATCTGGCGGAATATTTCAATGGCTGCGCTTTTCTTGCCTTCGATGGTCAGCGGATTATAAGCGGTGTTGCGATTAAGAACGGCATATTTTTCTGAATACTGCAGAGAAAGATCAAAGGCCTTGTCGTAATTGCCGTCTACGCTTATTAGCCTTGCGCCGTACTGCAGGGCCTGTATCATTTTGGCACGCGGTGCCTTTTCCGGCAGGAATATGGTGCTCTTTAAACCGGCCGCAGCCGCGATCGCCGCCATGGAAGATCCCGCATTCCCGGTCGAAGCGACGGCGATCTCCTCATAGCCGTATTTCAGCGCAAATGCCGCCACCAGCAATGAGGCGCGGTCCTTAAAGGATGCACTGAGATTCCCGGTATCGTCTTTCAGATACAGCTCCCGGTGCGCATCCGGCAGGGAGGCCTTCCACAGCGGCGTATTGCCGACGGGAAGCTCCGGAAAAAATACTTTTTCCACCGGATAATAGTCCTCCGCCTTCAGACCCGGCCGCGGCGTGTATTCAAATTCCGGAATACCGCGCAAGGGTTCGTCGCTGCGTTGTTTTTTCGCACATACGGGACAAAGCATGATACCGGGACCGATATCAAGGATCTTTCCGCATTCCGAACATTTGCAGCTGAATTCCGCTTTCATGATCTAGGGCCTTCCTCCCATTGTCAACGCCATGACGGCCTTTGCCGTATGCAGACGGTTCTCGGCCTCGTCGTAAATTATGGAAGCCGGACTGTCGATGACGCCGGGCGTGACCTCGTTCCCGCGGTCTGCCGGCAGGGCGTGCATGTATCTGACATCCCTGTGCGCCAGTTTCATGCGCCGCTCGTCACAGATCCAGTCCTTATGTTTTTCCAGATTCGTCTTCATTTCCTTCCGGCATTCTTCCTCATTGGCATTGTATTCTTCAAAGCTGTAATTGCCGAAGCCGCCCCAGTTCTTGGGGATCACGATCTGCGCGCCCTCGAAAGCGGCATCCATATCATCGGTAAAGCGCAGCTTGCCGCCGTTGTCCGCAGCATTCTTCTCTGCAACGGGAACAAGGTCTTTGTACAGGGGAAATTCTTTCGGCGCGGCGATGGTGACGTCCATGCCGAAACGCGGGAAGAGCAGCAGCTGGGACAGCGGTACGGACAGCGGTTTTGCGTGGGAGGTAGCGTAAGCCCAGGATATGGTGACTTTGAGGCCTTTCAGATCGCTGCCGAAATACTCCCGGATAGTCATCAGATCCGCGATCACCTGCATGGGGTGATACAGATCGTCCTGCAGGGACAGCACCGGAATGGCCGCATGTTCGGCCAGTTCGCGCAGATAGACGTTGCCGGTGCCGTAAAAACAATTGCGGCAGGCGATGGCGTGTCCCATCCTGGACAACACCATAGCCGTATCCCTGGCGGATTCGCCGTGCGAAAGCTGCATCTTGTCCGGCGTCAGGTCGTGTGCATGGCCGCCCAGCTGGGTCATGCCCGCTTCCATGGAATTCCGGGTACGCGTCGATTGTTCAAAGAACATCATGAACAGGGTCTTATCCTGCAGCAGCCTGTGCGCCTCGTTCATGGCAAAACGGCGTTTCAGGTCCGCAGCGCTTTCCAGCACCATATTGATTTCCTGTTTGCTCCATTCCTGAAAAGTGATCAGGTCTTTTCCG
>Ga0265293_10003150_pt1 | contig 31197 bp, 30 predicted proteins | sample Munlanlewell138R_FD_192505 | JGI IMG/M metagenome (GOLD analysis project Ga0265293, IMG submission 192505) | Leachate microbial communities from a municipal landfill in Southern Ontario, Canada - Leachate well 138R | ecosystem: Engineered > Solid waste > Landfill > Unclassified | place: Canada... | reverse complement strand
CTAGTCGCGGCTGTCCACAGGTTCGGGTCCGGCTGCACCCGGACCACCCGCGGTCGGCGTTAGCGTGCGGAGGTGCCCTACCTGCTGGCCGGCGCAACGCTGCTGTGGCTGACCGCGCTCACGGTCTACGACCTGGCGCAGCGTCGGCTGCCCAACGCGCTCACCCTGCCCGGGGCATTGGCGGTCGTCGCGGTCGCGGCGGTGTGCGGCGCCGGGGCGGCGGCGCTGACCGGCGGGCTCGCCCTGGCGGCGGGTTACCTCCTCGTGCATCTGGTGGCCCCGACCGGGCTCGGCGCGGGCGATGTGAAACTGGCGCTCGGGGTGGGGGCGCTGACCGGGGCCTTCGGGGTCGACGCGTGGGCGCTGGCGGCCTGCGCGGCCCCGCTGCTGACCGCGGGCTGGGCCCTGCTCGGTCGGCGCCGGGTGGTGCCGCACGGCCCGGCGATGTGTGCGGCCAGCGCGGTCGCGGTGGCCCTGGCCTGACGCGATTACGTCTGCGGGCGCCCACATGGGAAGATGGGACGCGTGTTGCGATGGACCACTGCCGGTGAATCCCACGGCCGCGCGTTGGTGGCCGTGGTGGAGGGCATGGTCGCCGGTGTGCGCGTCACCTCCGCCGATATCGGCGCCCAACTGGCGCGCCGCCGCCTCGGCTACGGCCGCGGCGCCCGAATGAAATTCGAGCAAGATCAGGTGACCGTCCTGGCGGGCGTGCGCCACGGGGTCACCCTGGGCGGCCCGGTCGCCATCGAGATCGGCAACACCGAGTGGCCGAAGTGGGAAACCGTCATGGCGGCCGATCCGGTCGACGAGGAGGCGCTGGCCGACGGGGCGCGCAACGCGCCGCTGACCCGCCCGCGGCCCGGGCACGCCGACTACGCCGGCATGCTCAAGTACGGCTTCGACGACGCCCGGCCCGTGCTGGAACGCGCCAGCGCCCGCGAGACCGCGGCCCGGGTGGCCGCCGGCACCGTGGCGCGCGAATTCCTGCGCCAGGCCCTCGGCGTCGAGGTGCTCTCGCACGTCATCTCCATCGGCGACTCGCAGCCGTACGACGGGCCCCCGCCCCAGGCCGACGACCTGGCGGCCATCGACGCCAGCGCGGTGCGGGCCTTCGACGCCGACGCCGAACAGTCCATGATCGCCGAGATCGAGGCGGCCAAGCGCGACGGCGACACCCTCGGCGGGGTCGTCGAGGTGGTGGCGCTCGGCCTGCCGATCGGGCTGGGCTCGTTCACCAGCGGGGACAACCGGCTCGACAGCCAACTCGCGGCCGCGGTGATGGGCATCCAGGCCATCAAGGGCGTCGAGATCGGCGACGGATTCACCACCGCGCGGCGGCGCGGTAGCCAGGCGCACGACGAGATGTACCCGGGCCCCGACGGCGTGGTGCGCAGCACCAACCGCGCGGGCGGCCTCGAGGGCGGCATGACCAACGGTCAGCCGCTGCGGGTGCGCGCGGCGATGAAACCGATCTCCACCGTCCCGCGCGCCCTGGCGACCGTGGACATGGCCACCGGTGAGGAGGCCGTCGCCATCCACCAGCGCTCCGATGTCTGCGCGGTCCCGGCCGCCGGCGTGGTCGCCGAGACGATGGTGGCGCTGGTGCTCGCGCGCGCGGTGCTGGCGAAGTTCGGCGGGGACTCGCTGACCGAGACCCGCCGCAACATCGAGTCTTATCTGCGGGCGGTGGCCGAACACGAACCGAGCGGCGCATCCACGGCTGTCTCGGGATAGGCGTGCAGGCGATGGCTCCCAAAGCGGTACTGGTCGGAATGCCGGGATCGGGGAAGTCCACGATCGGCCGTCGATTGGCCAAGGCCACCGGATCGGCCTTCCTGGATACCGACGCCCAGATCGTCGAGGTCGCGGGCCGGCCGATCGCCGACATCTTCGCCACCGACGGCGAGGCCGAATTCCGCCGCATCGAGGAAGAGGTCATCAAGACCGCGCTCGCCGAGCACGACGGCATCCTCTCGCTCGGCGGCGGCGCGATCACCAGCCCCGGGGTCCGCGACGCGCTGGCCGGCCACACCGTGGTGTACCTGGAAATCAGTGCCGCGGAAGGGGTTCGGCGCACCACCAGCGGCACGGTGCGCCCGCTGCTGGCCGGCGGGGACCCGGCCGAGAAGTTCCGCAAGCTGATGACCGAACGGGTCCCGCTGTATCGCCGGGTCGCGACCATGCGGGTGAACACCAACCGGCGCAACCCCGGCGCGGTGGTCCGCTACCTGGCCGGGCGCCTGGAGAATCCGCAACAGGCCGCACCCACCAAGCCCGCCAGGCCCACGCGCAGGCGCCGGCGCGCACCCTGGCGGCAGTCGGGCGGCGCGCAACCGGCGCCGGCCGCCGAACCCCGGCAGGAACCCAGCACCACATCCGATCCGAAGTCCGATCCCAAGGCCGATCCGAAACCCAGTCCACCCACCCCGGCGACCCCGGCCGCGCTGGCCGCCCGCCGCAGCGAGGTTCGTAAATGAGCGACAGCAGCAACGCCCCCGTCACGATCAAGGTCGCGGTCGATCCGCCCTACCCGGTGATCATCGGCACCGGTCTGCTCGGCGAACTCGGCGAACAACTCGAGGGCGCCCGTCGGGTCGCCATCATGCATCAGCCGGTGCTCACCCAGACCGCCGAGGCCATCCGAAGCTTCCTGGCCGACAAGGGATTCGACGCGCACCGCATCGAGATCCCCGACGCCGAGGCCGGCAAGGACCTGCCCGTCGTCGGATTCGTGTGGGAGGTGCTGGGCCGCATCGGCATCGACCGCAAGGACGCGGTGGTCAGCCTCGGCGGCGGCGCGGCCACCGACGTGGCCGGCTTCGTCGCGGCCACCTGGCTGCGCGGCGTGTCGATCGTGCACGTCCCCACCACGCTGCTCGGCATGGTCGACGCCGCGGTGGGCGGCAAGACCGGGATCAACACCGATGCGGGTAAGAACCTCGTCGGCGCGTTCCACCAACCGCGGGCCGTGCTGGTCGATCTGGCGACCCTGCAAACGCTGCCCCGCAACGAACTGGTCGCCGGTATGGCCGAGATCGTGAAGGCCGGATTCATCGCCGACCCGACGATCCTGGACCTCATCGAGGCCGACCCGGAGGCCGCCCTCGACCCGTCGGGCACGGTGCTGCCGGAGCTGATCCGCCGCTCGATCGCGGTGAAGGCCGAGGTGGTCGCCGCCGACGAGAAGGAGTCGGCGCTGCGCGAAATCCTCAACTACGGACACACTTTGGCGCACGCCATCGAACGCCGCGAGCGGTACCGCTGGCGGCACGGCGCGGCGGTCTCGGTGGGGCTGGTGTACGCCGCCGAACTCGGTCGGCTGGCCGGCCGGCTCGACGACGACACCGCCAACCGGCACCGCACGGTCCTGGCCGCGCTGGGCCTTCCGGTCAGCTACGACGCCGATGCGTTCGGCCAGTTGCTCGAATACATGGCCGGGGACAAGAAGAATCGCGCCGGCGTGCTGCGCTTCGTCGTCCTCGACGGCCTGGCCAAGCCCGGTCGGCTCGAGGGCCCGGATCCGGCGCTGCTGGCCGCCGCCTACTCGGAGGTCGCCGCCGGCGAGTGAGCCCCGCCGCGGCTCACTGGTCGCGGCGCTGCTGCTCGTCGGCCGGGTCCCGCTCGGCCAGCGCCACCGACGAACTCTGCTGCTCGGGATACTCCTGGGCGCCCGCGGTGTGTTCGTCGTCGCGGACGGCGGCGAACACGTCGGTGTCGGCGCGCTCCTCGTCCCAGTCCGATTCCCGGCGGCGCTCCAGCGGCGGCGCCTTGCGGTCCACCAGCCAGCGGCCCACGGCCGCCGCCGTGATCGCCGGCAGGAACACCAGCAGCGCGGTGAACGCCGCGAAGGTGGTCAGCTCGTTGATCAGCCCACCGACGTAGAGCGCCGGGTAGACCAGCGAGATCACCCAGCACACCAGACCGGAGAGCAGACCCGCGACCAGGCCGGCCAGCAGCCACGTCATCGCCAGGTCGTTGCGGCGGTCGGGGTCCGGGTTGGCCCGGGCATCCGAGCGGCCGTCGAGCAGACCCCACAGCACGGCGAGAACCCCGAAGATCGCCAGCAGGACGACGCTGATCAACAGCGCTTGGGTTTCGAACTGATTGATCAGCGTCCCCTGGACGAGGCGGACAACGATCATCAGGCCCGCGAACACCAGTCCGCGCAACAACCACTTGCTCATGGGGGAACAGCGTAGCGAGTACCGTCGGCATGCGTGACACATTCCCAGCGCCGTGCCAACCTGTGTGCTCGCTTACAGTCCGCGTCGTTGGACGCGATGCTGGTCAGTGACCTGAACAACGTGCGATACCTGTCCGGGTTCACCGGCTCCAACGGCGCGTTGCTGGTTTTCGCCGATGACCGACCGGCGGTGTTGGCCACCGACGGCCGGTACCGGACGCAGGCCGGCCGGCAGGCGCCCGACGTCGAGGTCGTCATCGAGCGCGCCTGCAATCTGACGCTGAGCACCCGGGCCGCCGAGGCGGGTGTGGGCGCCCTGGGCTTCGAGGGGCACGTGCTGACGTTCGATGCCCACCACGCGTTGACCGGCGCGCTGGCCGAGCACCCGAACACCGGCCTGGTGCGGGCCTCGGGCACTGTGGAGGAGTTGCGGGAGGTCAAGGACGCCGGTGAGGTGGCGCTGCTGCGGTTGGCCTGCGAGGCCGCCGACGCCGCGCTGGCCGACCTGATCGAGCGCGGCGGGATCCGACCCGGGCGCACCGAGAAGCAGGTCCGCAACGACCTCGAGGCGTTGATGCTCTCCCGCGGCGCCGACGGCGCCTCCTTCGAGACCATCGTCGCGGCCGGCGCCAACTCGGCGGTCCCGCATCACCGGCCCACCGACGCGGTGCTCGCCGCCGGGGACTTCGTCAAGATCGACTTCGGGGCCCTGGTCGGCGGATACCACTCCGACATGACCCGCACGTTCGTGCTGGGACAACCCGCGGATTGGCAGCGCGAGATCTACGACCTGGTGGCGGCCGCCCAGCGGGCCGGCCGCGAGGCCCTGGCGCCCGGTGTGGCACTGTGCGAGGTGGACGCCGCCGCGCGCTCGGTGATCGCCGACGCCGGCTACGGCGACACCTTCAGCCACGGCCTGGGACACGGCGTCGGACTGCAGATCCACGAAGCGCCCGGAATCAACGCCAAGGCCGCCGGTACACTGCTTGCTGGCTCCGCGGTCACCGTGGAACCCGGCGTTTACTTGCCCGATCGGGGCGGAGTCCGCATCGAGGACACGCTCGTCGTCGGCAACAGCCCCGAACTGCTTACCCGGTTCCCCAAGGAACTACAGATCCTCTAAAAGGAGCACCACCGTGGCATCGACTGCCGACTTCAAGAACGGCCTCGTCCTCAAGATCGACGGCCAGCTGTGGCAGATCATCGAGTTCCAGCACGTCAAGCCCGGCAAGGGCCCCGCCTTCGTCCGGACCAAACTCAAGAACGTGGTCTCCGGCAAGACGGTCGACAAGACCTACAACGCCGGGGTCAAGGTGGAGACCGCCACCGTCGACCGGCGCGACGCCACCTACCTCTACCGCGACGGCGCCGACTTCGTCTTCATGGACTCCGAGGACTACGAGCAGCACCAGTTGCCGGACGCCATGGTCGGTGACGCCGCCGACTTCCTGCTGGAGAGCATGCCCGTGCAGATCGCCTTCCACGACAGCGTCCCGCTGTACCTGGAGATGCCGGTGTCGGTCGAGCTCGAGGTCACCCACACCGAGCCCGGTCTGCAGGGCGACCGCTCCAGCGCGGGCACCAAGCCCGCCACCGTAGAGACCGGTGCCGAGATCCAGGTGCCGCTGTTCATCAACACCGGCGACCGGCTCAAGGTCGACACCCGCGACGGAAGTTACCTGGGTCGCGTGAATGGCTGACGGCAAGCAGAAGGTCCGGCAGGGCCGACACCAGGCCCGAAAGCGGGCCGTGGATCTGCTGTTCGAGGCCGAGGCCCGCGAGCTGACGCCCGCCGAGGTGGCCGATCAGCGCGCCGAACTGGCCCGCCGCAAGCCCGAGATCGACCCGCCGGCGCCCTACACCGACACGGTGGCCCGCGGGGTCACCGAGCACGCCGCCCACATCGACGACCTGATCAGTTCGCACCTGCAGGGCTGGACGCTGATGCGGCTGCCCGCGGTGGACCGCGCGATCCTGCGGGTGGCCGTCTGGGAACTGCTGCACGCCGACGACGTGCCGGAACCGGTCGCCGTCGACGAGGCTGTCGAGTTGGCGAAGGAACTGTCCACCGATGATTCGCCGGGCTTCGTCAACGGCGTGCTCGGACAGGTGATGTTGGTCACCCCGCAGATCCGCGCCGCCGCCGAGGCGGTGCGGGCGATCGGTCTCGACACCGACCAGCCCTGACGGGCGCGTGAAGATCCTCTGCACGGTCGTGCAGGCCTGCTGAACGTCACTGGCCGGCCGGCGGACCGGGCGGGCATCCTGGAGGCCATGTTGCCCGTCCTGGACCTCGCCACCGCCGACGACGACCCGGCGGGCTTTCGCACCGCGCTGCGCGAGGCCGCCCACCGCTTCGGGTTCTTCTACCTGACCGGCCACGGCATCGCCGAGTCGCAGATCACCGAGATCCTGTCGTTGACTCGGCGCTTCTTCGCGCTGCCGGCGGCGGCCAAGGATGAGATCAGCCAGCTGAAAAGCCCGCAGTTCCGGGGCTACTCGCGGTTGGGTGGTGAACTGACCAACGGTCAGGTGGACTGGCGCGAGCAGATCGACATCGGTCCCGAGCGTCCCGTCCTCCCCGACGCGCGGGGGTACTGGCGGCTGCAGGGGCCCAACCTGTGGCCGTCGGCGCTGCCCGAACTGCGGCCGGCGTTCGAACGCTGGAGCGCCGCGTTGTCGGCGGTGGGCCTGCGGCTGCTGCGGCACTGGGCGGTGTCGCTGGGTGCGGCGGCGGACCTGTTCGACGCCGCCTTCGCCGAACGTCCGGCCACCCTGATCAAGGTGGTGCGCTACCCGGGCACCACAACCATCAGGCAAGGCGTTGGTGCGCACAAGGATTCCGGTGTGCTGACGCTGTTGCTGCTCGAACCCGACTCGACCGGCCTACAGGTTGCGCTGCGTGCCGACGAATGGGTCGACGTTCCGCCGCTGCCGGGCGCGTTCGTGGTCAACATCGGCGAGCTGCTCGAGGTCGCTACCGCCGGGTATCTGCGTGCCACCTCGCACCGGGTGCTGGCCCCGGCGCCCGGCACCGACCGGGTGTCCATCCCGTTCTTCCTGAACCCGGCGCTGGATGCGCAGGTGCCGCTGATCGACCTGCCGGCCGAGTTGGCCGCCGCGGCCAAGGGCGTCGAGGTGGACCCGGCCAATCCGATCTTCAACACCTACGGCGAGAACGCCTGGAAGTCCCGGACCCGGGCCCACCCGGACGTCGCCGCGCTGCACCACGGCCTCGAGCCGGCCTCGAGCTGACCGGATTTCCCTCGCCCTGAGCGCAAACCTGGCCGGGCGTCGGGGGCCTGCATACGGTGACCCGGTGTTCGACGCACGCAGGCTGGTGGTGTTCCGCGCGGTGGTGCGCGCCGGGTCGCTCAGTGCCGCCGCGGCCACGCTGAACTACACCACTTCGGCCGTCTCGCAGCAGATCGCCGCGCTCAAGCGCGAACTCGGCGTCATCCTGCTGGTGCGGGGCCATGCCGGGGCGCGCCCGACGACGGCGGGAGAACGGTTGTACGACAGCGCCGCCGAGATCCTGGCCGCCATCGAACGGGCCGAACGCCGGCTCGACTCCCCAGATACGCCCGAACTACTGCGCGTGGCCTCCTTCGCCAGTGCCGCGGCGACCATCCTGCCCACGGCGCTGGCCGAGTTGCGCAGCGCCGAACCGCGGCTGCGGCCGGCGCTGGTGGCCGCCGATCCCGACGACGGCGTCGCGCTGCTGTCCGCCGGCGACGTCGAGGCCGCGGTCATCACCGAGGTGCCGGGGGAGCGAACCGCTTACCCCGAGGTCGTGAGCTCACCGATCTACGACGACGAATTCCTGCTGGTCCTGCCGCCGCGACACCGGCTGGCCGGCCACGCCAAGATCCCGCTGACCGCGCTGGCCGCCGAGGATTGGGTGGTCAGCTCCGCGACCGGGGTGTGTCCGGACGCGCGGGTCTTCCAGAATGCCTGCCGCAGCGCGGGATTCACCCCGAGGGTGGCGTTCCACTCCGAGGACTACCCGACGCTGCAGGGTCTGGTGGCCGCCGATCTCGGGGTGTCGCTGGTGCCGTCCCTGGCCGCCGCGCACGTGCGGCCCAACGTCGCGATCCGGCGGGTGGCGGGGATGCGCCCGGTGCGCCGCATCGCCCTGGCCACCCAGCATCGCCCCGAGGCGGGCACGGTGCTCGGCGCGCTGCTGTCCTCGGCGCAGGCCGTCGGCACCCGGCTGGCCAACGACAGCGCCTACAGAGTTTCTGAACGCCCCTTCAGCGTCGCTTGATCGACCTTCGGCCGGACCCGACCGCGTCCTAGCGTGGGGCGCACATCACCGCTTCCCGAGGAGTCCACCGTCGTGACAATCACTGCGAACCAACCTGTTTCGCTGTACACCGTCGACACCCCCGCGCAGGCGATCCGCATAGCGCAGGATCTGGCCGCCGGGATCGCCGAGGGTGCTGTGCACCGCGAACTCGACGGGGTACGGCCCACCGACGCCCTGGCTGCCGCGCGACGCTTCGGCGATCGTGGCACTGGCCAACGGCCTGTCCCGGCACATCGGGCGCCGCATCGACGCGATCCAGGCCGCGACGGTGGCGGCCTGGACCCGCCGCGCGCACTGGCGGCCGTTGGCGGAGTTGGCGTTGGAACCCGAGACCGAGGTCTATCTCGGTCTGCTGCACACCGACGACGGCGCGGCCGGGGCCGCCGCGCGCGGCGAACTGGCCGCGGAATTCCTCCCGGACTTCGGCATCTCGACCGAATGCGGCCTGGGCCGGCACTCCGGCGAACAACTCGAGGCCGTGCTGACCGGCTGGAACGCCTACGCCCAGGAGCGGCAGCCGGCGCTCAGCGCGTAGCCGGCCGCCGGAAGGAGGGACGGACCCGCGGCGACGTCTTCTCCAATAATCTGCTCGTGACGTTTTCGTCCGTCATGACGGATCATGGAGGAACTCGCTTGTGGACGGCCAGAGCTGCAACGGTCTGCGGATCATGTGGTACATCAACGGTGCCGATGGTGATGTGCCCTGGCAGCGTGAGCGCCGTGTGCCGCCCTCGCTTTCCCACCTGCGGACGTTGGCCGCGGCGCTGGATCAGCTCGGCTACTTCGGTGCACTGAGCACCGCCCGCGAAACCATCGCGCTGGTCGGTGATACCGAACGGCTGCGCTTCATGATCCCGGAGTACCCCGGGGTCAAACCGCCGGCGCTGCTTGCCGAGGAGGCCCAGGTCTTCGATCACTATTCGGGCGGCCGGCTCATCTACAACCAGGTCAACGGCGCCGATCCCGTGCTGGCCCGGTACGGCCGTTTCGAATCCAAGGCGCAGCGCTACGCCGTGTCCGAGGAGTACTGGCCCTTGGTCCGGCAGCTCTACCTCGACGATACGAGCGCGGTTGACGGCGAGTATTTCCAGCTCGGCCCCCGGTACAAGCCCGCGATCGCGGGCCCGCGGCAGCGCGGCGGGGTGCCGGTGTGGGGCACCGGGGCTTCGCCGGAGGGCATCGCACACGCCGCCGAGGTGCTCGACGTCTACCTGAGTTTCCTCGCCGAACCGGCGCTGCTGGCCGGCACGTTCGGGGCGATGCGGACCGCCGCGGCGGCCAAAGGTCGCAGTATCCCCGCCGGGGTCCTGGCGAGCGTGATCGTGCGCGACACCGACGATGCGGCCTGGTCGCACTTCGAATGGCAACTTTCCCACACCGACCCGGCCGAGATGGCCCGGTTGGCCGATCGGAACCTGCGCTCGTTCGGGTTCGGCCCGTTGTCGGAGATGACCAGTGCCGACCCGCAAGTGCAGGATCGGATCGACGCCTTGCGGGCGGGGCGCATCCCCAGTCGTGAGGCGCTGGAATTCGCACCCGGTCTGGCCGCCGGACTGACGACGTGGACGTCGGGAGAGCCGCCGTTCGACATCGCCGGCAAGGGCTCCGGCAACTATCTGGTCGGCAGCCCGGAAACGGTGGCCAAGCAGATCACCGAGTTGTCGGCGGAACTGGATATCGACACCTGGATTCTGTCCGGTTGGCCGTTGGCGGCCGAGGCGGAACGGTTCGCCCAGCAGGTGATGCCGCTGCTCGACATTCGTCCCTACGAGCCGCCGCAACTGGTTTCGGCGTCGACGGGCTGAGCGCCACCCGCGTCACCGTTCCATACCTAAAGGTATGGTAGCGTCCGGACATGACACCGATCGACGACGCGTTCGTCGCCGCCCTGGCCGAGCGCGCCGCCGAGGCCGAGGAGCTGCGGCGGCTGCCCGCGGCCACCATCGCCGACTTCCGCGCCGGTGGGCTGGCCTCGCTGCTGCTGCCGGCCCGCTACGGCGGCCGGCAGGCCGACTTCCCGGCAATCCTCGACCCCATCCGCGCCATGGCCCACGGATGTGCTTCCAGCGCATGGACATTGGGCTTCTACATCCTGCACAACTGGATGCTGGCCCTGTTCGACGAGCGGGCCCAGGACGAGGTCTTCGCCGACGGCCCGGTGCTGTGCCCGGCGCCGCTGGCCCCGACCGGCCGCGGGATCCCCGTCGACGGCGGGGTGCGGCTGACGGGCCGGTGGTCCTGGGCCACCGGGGTGATGGACGCCGACTGGATCATGGTGGGTGCGCTGTGCGGACCCGACACCGAGATCTACCCGGCGCTGGCGTTGCTGCCGATCTCCGAGGTGGAGGTCCTCGACGTCTGGCAGACCGCCGGGATGCGCGCGACCGGTTCCAACGACGTCGTCGTCACCGACGTCGTGGTCCCCGAGCACCGGCTGGCCAAGGTGGTCGACGTCTACGGCGGCACCGCACCGGGGGCGGCCCTGCACGACGCGAGCACCTACCGGTGGCCGCTGGTGCCCGCGCTGGCGCTGGTGGCCGCGATGCCCGCGCTCGGCTCGGCCGAGGCCGTGACCGACCAGTTCGCCCAGCGGCTCTCCGAGCGGGTGCTGGCCTATTCCGGTGTGGCGCAGAAGGATCAGCCGTCGGCGCAGATCCGGCTGGGCAGTGCCCGGGTCCGGCTGGCCGCACTGCGGGCCCTGCTGGACCAGACCGTCGCCGGCATCGAGACGGCGATGAGCGCCGGCGCGACGGTGCCGCGCCCGCACCGGGCGTCGGCCCGGCTGGCGGCCGCGCACATCGTGCACGAATCCCGCGCGATCATCGCCGATCTGCTCGCGGCCTCGGGGGCCAGCGTCCAGTTCCTGTCCAGTCCGCTGCAGCGCGCCAAGCGCGACGTCGACGTCATCTGCGGACACGTGGTGTTCGACTACGACGTGAGCCGGGAGTTGGCCGGGGCCTGCGAGGTCGGTGCGAAGGTGTCGCCGTTCGCGATGATCTGAGCGGCTACAGATCCAGCGCCGCATAGGTGCGGCGCACGAAGCGCGGTTGCGCGGTGCGCAGCGAGGCCAGCGAGGTGTTCCCGGCGATCGCTGCGGCCGCGTCGGGGGACAGGTCCGGCGCGTTCTGGATCAGATAGATCAGGATCAGATCCGCCGTCGGGTCGGCCTGCCACCACGTGCCGTAGGCGCCGGGCCAGGTGAACGAGCCCACCCCACCGGGGCCGAACAGCGGTGCCGACTTCGCCGCGTCGGTCACCACCGACAGGTTCAGGCCGAAGCCGCGGCCCACCCAGTACGGCATGCCCAGGAAGGGAATCCGCTTCTGCGCCTCGGTCAGTCGGTCCGTGCGCATCAGCCGGGCCGACTCCTCGGACAGCACCCGGGTGCCGTCGAGCGACCCGCCGGCCAGCAGCATCCGGGCAAACCGCAGGTAGTCGTCGACCGTCGACCACAGTCCGGCGCCGCCCTGGCAGAACGGCGGTGCGGCGATCGGGGCCGGACCCATGACGTTGTGCTGCAACGTGTTCTGGGCGTCCAGCCGATACATGGTGGCGGCGCGGCGCCGGGATTCCGGGGTGAGGAAGAAGCCGGTCTCGGTCATCTGCAGCGGCGCGAAGATGCGCTCGGACAGCACCTCGTGCAGCGGCTTGCCCTCGATCCGGGACACCACGATGCCCAGCACGTCGGTGGCGTGGCTGTAGGTCAGCTGCGCGCCGGGCTGATGCACCAGCGGCAGCTGCGCCAGCTCCGCGAGCCAGCGGTCCTGGTCCTGGCGCATCGGCAGCCGCGCGTAGGCCCGGGCCAGCGGACCCGGGATGGAGAACTGGTAGGCCAGCCCGCTGCGGTGGGTCATCAGATCGTCGACGGTGATCGGCCGCTGGGCCGGCACGGTCTGCTCGAGGGCGCCCCGCGGGTCGGCCAGCACCCGCATCTCGGCGAACTCGGGCAGCCAGCGCGTCACCGGATCGGTCAGGGCCAGCCGGCCGTCGTCGACCAGCGCCATGGCCGCGGCGACCGTCACCGGCTTGGTCATCGAGGCGATGCGGAAGACCGTGTCCCGCTGCATCGGCAGGCCGGCCTCGATGTCGCGGTAGCCGATCTCGTTGACCTGGCGGACCGCGCCGCCCTGCCACACCATGGTCACCGCGCCGGACAGCAGGCCGGCGTCGCAGGCCTCGCGGATGGAGGCGGCGTTCCCGTCGAGTTTCATCGTCGTCAGCGTAGGTCAGTGCATCGGGCGACCACCGGCGATGGGGTGTTCGCCGCGCGCGGCTGCTAAGCTGCCCGGCAGTTCGACATCCTTTAACGACCCGTCCAGAGAGGCGGAGAAGGAGGTCAGGTTCCTCCGTGGGCGCCAAAAGCGGCTCTGACGACACCGACCGGGAGCTGATGTCCGCAGCGGACGTCAGCCGCACCATCTCCCGTATCGCCCATCAGATCATCGAGAAGACCGCGCTGGACGGCGCCGATGCGCCCCGCGTGGTGCTGCTCGGCATCCCCACCCGCGGCGTGGAACTGGCCCGCCGGCTGGCCCGCAACATCGGCGAGTTCTCCGGTGTGGACGTGGCGCACGGCGCCCTGGACATCACGCTGTACCGCGACGACCTGAACACCAAACCGCCGCGCCCGCTGGAGGACACCTCGATCCCGACCGGCGGCATCGACGGCGCCCTGGTGATCCTGGTCGACGACGTGCTGTACTCCGGCCGCTCGGTGCGCTCGGCGCTGGACGCCCTGCGTGACATCGGCCGCCCCCGCGCCGTGCAGCTGGCGGTGCTCGTCGACCGCGGCCACCGCGAGTTGCCCATCCGCGCGGACTACGTCGGCAAGAACGTGCCCACCTCGCGCAGCGAGAACGTCAAGGTCCGGCTCGCCGAACCGGACGGCTACGACAGCGTCCGGATCGCCCCGCATGGAGGTCCCGCCCGGTGAAACACCTGCTGAACGCGGCCGATCTGAGCCGCGATGAGGCGACGGCCATTCTCGACGACGCCGACCGGTTCGCCGCGGCGCTGCTGGGCCGCGAGGTCAAGAAGCTCCCGACGCTGCGCGGCCGCACCGTGATCACCATGTTCTACGAGAACTCCACCCGCACCCGGGTGTCGTTCGAGGTCGCCGGCAAGTGGATGAGCGCCGACGTCATCAACGTCAGTTCCTCGGGATCCTCGGTGGGCAAGGGGGAATCGCTGCGCGACACCGCGCTGACGCTGCGCGCGGCCGGCGCCGACGCCCTGATCATCCGACACCCCGCCTCCGGGGCCGCCCAGCAGCTCGCGCACTGGACCCGGCCGCTCGACCCGGCCGAGTCGGGGCCGGCGGTCATCAACGCCGGCGACGGCACCCACGAACACCCGACCCAGGCGCTGCTCGACGCGCTGACGCTGCGCCAGCGGCTCGGCGAGATCGCCGGCCGACGCGTGGTGATCGTCGGCGACGTCCTGCACAGCCGGGTGGCGCGCTCCAACGTCACGCTGCTGGCCACGCTCGGCGCCGAGGTGATCCTCGTCGCCCCGCCGACGCTGCTGCCCGTCGGGGTCGACGCCTGGCCGGTCACGGTCTCCCACGATCTGGACGCCGAACTGCCGGCCGCCGATGCGGTGTTGATGTTGCGGGTGCAGGCCGAGCGGATGAACGGCGGCTTCTTCCCGTCGCCGCGGGAGTACTCGGTGCTCTACGGGCTCTCCGAGCGCCGGCAGGCGCTGTTGCCCGAGCATGCGGCGGTGCTGCATCCGGGCCCGATGCTGCGCGGCATGGAGATCGCCTCCTCGGTCGCGGACTCGTCGCAATCGGCGGTGCTGCAACAGGTTTCCAATGGTGTGCACGTGCGGATGGCGGTGCTGTTCCATCTGCTGGTCGGGGCGGACCGCTCCGACGAGGTGGCCGCGGACGCGGGAGGTGTCAAATGAGCGTGCTGATCGCCGGGGTACGGCGCTACGGACAGGGTGATCCGGTCGACGTCGTCATCGAGGACGGGCAGATCGCCGAGATCGTGGCCGCGGGCACCGCCGAGACCACCGGGCGCACCGTGATCGAGGCGGCCGGTCAGATCCTGCTGCCCGGCTTCGTCGATATGCACACCCACCTGCGCGAGCCGGGGCGCGAGGACACCGAGACCATCGAAACCGGTTCGGCCGCAGCCGCTCTCGGTGGATACACCGCGGTCTTCGCGATGGCCAACACCACGCCGGTGGCCGATTCGCCGGTGGTCACCGACCACGTCTGGCACCGCGGCCAGCAGGTGGGCCTGGTCGACGTGCACCCGGTCGGGGCCGTCACGGTGGGCCTCGAAGGCACCCAGCTGACCGAGATGGCCATGATGGCGGGCGGCGCCGCGCAGGTCCGGATGTTCTCCGACGACGGCCACTGCGTGCACGACCCGCTGGTGATGCGCCGCGCGCTGGAATACGCCAAGGGCCTCGGTGTGCTGATCGCCCAGCACGCCGAGGAGCCGCGCCTGACCGTCGGCGCCGTCGCCCACGAGGGTCCCACCGCGGCGCGGCTGGGCCTGACCGGCTGGCCGCGCGCCGCCGAGGAGTCCATCGTCGCCCGCGACGCCATCCTGGCCCGTGACGCCGACACCCGCGTGCACATCTGCCACGCCTCGACCGCCGGCACCGTGGAAATCCTGAAATGGGCCAAGGCGCAGGGTATCTCGATCACCGCCGAGGTCACCCCGCACCATCTGCTGCTCGACGACAGCCGGCTGACCGGCTACGACGGGGTCAACCGGGTGAACCCGCCGCTGCGCGAGGCCTCCGACGCCGTCGCCCTGCGCCAGGCGCTGGCCGACGGCGTGATCGACTGCGTGGCCACCGATCATGCGCCGCACGCCGAACACGAGAAGTGCTGTGAGTTCTCCCAGGCCCGCCCCGGCATGCTCGGCCTGCAGACCGCGCTGTCGGTGATTGTCGAGACCCTGGTCAACCCGGGCCTGTTGGACTGGCGCGGCGTGGCGAAGGTGATGAGCGAGAACCCGGCCCGCATCGCCGGGCTGCCGGATCACGGCCGTCCGCTCGAGGTGGGGGAGCCGGCCAACCTGACGGTGATCGACCCGGACACCAGCTGGACGGTGTCGGGGCCCGGGCTGGCCAGCCGGTCGGCCAATACGCCGTTCGAGTCGATGACGCTGCCGGCCACGGTGACCGCGACGCTGCTGCGCGGCAAGGTCACCGCGCGGGACGGGGCGCCCGGCTCGTGAACACCCCGACCCTGATGGGTTCCCTGGTCTTCGCCGCGGTGGTCGCGGTGCTCATCGCCTTCCTCATCCACCTGGTGCTGCGGGGCTGGCGCCGACGCGCCGAGCGTCAGTTGGCGCTGATCGGGCAGCTGCCCGCGCTGCCGGACACCGTGGGACCCGCCCTGATCCCCGGCATCAAAGGCCTCTACGTCGGCAGCACGCTGGCGCCCAGCTGGCAGGACCGGATCGCCGTGGGCGACTGGGGTTATCGCTCCAAGGCCGTCATCACCCGCTACCCGGAGGGCGTGATGTTGCAACGCAGCGGCGCCACCCCGATCTGGATTCCCGACGAGGCGATCACCGCGATCCGGACCGAGCGGGGGATCGCGGGCAAGGCCCTGACCCACGAGGGGATCCTGGCGATCCGCTGGCGGCTGCCCTCGGGGACCGAGATCGACACCGGCTTCCGCGCGGACGACCGGCGACAATACAGCCAGTGGGTGTCCGACGGCACTGACGATTCATCCAACGGAGCGGAGGTCGTGTGAACGACGCAAGCAGCGATACCCGGGCCGTGCTGGTCCTCGAGGACGGCCGGGTCTTCACCGGCACGTCCTTCGGCGCGGTCGGGCACACCCTGGGCGAGGCGGTGTTCTCCACCGGGATGTCCGGCTACCAGGAGACGCTGACCGATCCCAGCTACCACCGCCAGATCGTGGTCGCGACCGCGCCGCAGATCGGCAACACCGGGTGGAACGGCGAGGACAGCGAGAGCCGCGGCGACAAGATCTGGGTGGCCGGCTACGCCGTGCGCGACCCCTCGCCGCGCCCGTCCAACTGGCGGGCCACCGGCTCGCTCGACGACGAACTGATCCGCCAGGGCGTGGTCGGCATCGCCGGGATCGACACCCGGGCCGTGGTGCGCCACCTGCGTAGCCGCGGATCGATGAAGGCCGGCATCTTCTCCGGCGCCGAGGCCGCCGCCCCGGCCGCCGAACTGCTCGAGCGGGTCAACGCCCAGCCGTCGATGCTCGGCGCCGATCTGGCCGGCGAGGTCAGCACCGACGTGCGCTATGCCGTGGAACCCGCGGGCGCACATCGGTTCACCGTCGCCGCGATCGACCTCGGCATCAAGACCAACACCCCGCGCATCTTTGCCGGCCGCGGCGTGCGCAGCGAGGTGGTGCCGTCGTCGACGACGTTCGCCGAGATCGCCGACCTCGAACCGGACGGGCTGTTCCTGTCCAACGGGCCCGGCGACCCGGCCGCCGCCGACCACGTGGTGGCGGTGGTCCGCGAGGCCCTCGGGGCCAACATCCCGGTGTTCGGCATCTGCTTCGGCAACCAGCTGCTCGGGCGCGCGCTGGGCCGCTCCACGTACAAGATGACCTTCGGGCACCGCGGGATCAACGTCCCGGTGATCGACCACACCACGGGCCGGGTGGCGATCACCGCGCAGAACCACGGCTTCGCCCTCGAGGGGGAGGCCGGCGAGCGGTTCGACACCCCGTTCGGCCCCGCGGTGGTCAGCCACACCTGCGCCAACGACGGTGTTGTCGAGGGCATTCGGCTGCTCAGCGGGCGGGCCTTCTCGGTGCAGTACCACCCCGAGGCCGCGGCCGGCCCGCACGACGCGGAGAACCTGTTCGACCAGTTCATCGCCGTCATGGCCGGAGAGGACCTCTCGTGAGCGGGCGCGCCGGAGGCCGACACGCCGACCATCTGACCGGGTTTGCGCACCTTCGCGCAGGAATGGGAGAGCGCTGATGCCGCGTCGTACCGACCTCGAGCACGTCCTGGTGATCGGCTCCGGGCCGATCGTCATCGGTCAGGCCTGCGAGTTCGACTATTCGGGTACCCAGGCCTGCCGCGTGCTGCGAAGCGAGGGCCTGCAGGTCAGCCTGGTCAACTCGAACCCGGCGACCATCATGACCGACCCGGAGTACGCCGACCACACCTACGTCGAGCCCATCACCCCGGCGTTCGTCGAGAAGGTCATCGCCCAGCAGGCCGAGCGCGGCAACAAGATCGACGCGCTGCTGGCCACCCTCGGCGGGCAGACCGCGTTGAACACCGCGGTGGCCCTCTACGAGAACGGCGTCCTGGAGAAGTACGGCGTCGAACTGATCGGCGCGGACTTCGACGCCATCCAGCGCGGCGAGGACCGGCAGAAATTCAAGGACATCGTGGCCAAGGTGGGCGGCGAATCCGCCCGCAGCCGGGTGTGTTTCACCATGGACGAGGTCCGCGACGCGGTCGGTGACCTGGGCCTGCCCGTGGTGGTCCGGCCCAGCTTCACCATGGGCGGCCTGGGCTCCGGCATGGCGGCCAGCCTCGAGGACGTCGAGCGGATGGCCGGCGACGGGCTGGCGGCGTCCCCGTCGGCCAACGTGCTGATCGAGGAATCGATCTACGGCTGGAAGGAATACGAGCTCGAGCTGATGCGTGACGGCCGCGACAACGTCGTGGTGGTGTGCTCGATCGAGAACGTCGACCCGATGGGCGTGCACACCGGTGACTCGGTCACCGTCGCCCCCGCGATGACGCTGACCGATCGCGAGTACCAGGTCATGCGCGACCTGGGCATCGCGATCCTGCGCGAGGTCGGCGTCGACACCGGCGGCTGCAACATCCAGTTCGCGGTCGACCCGCGCGACGGCCGGTTGATCGTCATCGAGATGAATCCCCGGGTGTCGCGGTCCAGCGCGCTGGCGTCGAAGGCCACCGGCTTCCCGATCGCCAAGATCGCCGCCAAGCTGGCCATCGGCTACACCCTCGACGAGATCGTCAACGACATCACCAAGGAAACCCCGGCCTGCTTCGAACCCACGCTGGACTACGTGGTGGTCAAGGCCCCGCGGTTCGCCTTCGAGAAGTTCCCCGGCGCCGACGCGACGCTGACCACCACCATGAAATCGGTCGGCGAGGCGATGTCGTTGGGCCGCAACTTCATCGAGGCGCTCGGCAAGGTGATGCGCTCGCTCGAGACCAAGCGGGCCGGCTTCTGGACCGGGGCGGACCCCGACGTCGGCGTCGAGGAGCTGCTGGCGCGGTTGCGGGTCCCCACCGACGGCCGGCTCTACGACATCGAACTCGCGCTGCGCAAAGGCGCGACGGTCGAACAGGTTTCGCAGGCCTCCGGCGTGGACCCCTGGTTCCTCGACCAGATCGCCGGGCTGGTCGAGCTGCGGGCGCAGCTGCTGGCCGCACCGGTGCTCGACGCGCAGCTGCTGCGCCGGGCCAAGAATCAGGGCCTGTCCGATCATCAGATCGCCTGTCTGCGTCCCGAACTGGCCGGCGAGGTCGGCGTCCGGGTGCTGCGCGAGCGCCTCGGCGTGCACCCGGTGTTCAAGACCGTGGACACCTGCGCCGCGGAATTCGAGGCCAAGACGCCGTACCACTACAGCAGCTACGAGCTCGACCCCGCGGCCGAGAGCGAGGTGGCCCCGCAGGCCGACAAGCCCAAGGTGCTGATCCTGGGCTCGGGTCCCAACCGTATCGGTCAGGGCATCGAGTTCGACTACAGCTGCGTGCACGCCGCCCAGACGCTCAGCGCCGCCGGCTTCGAGACCGTCATGGTCAACTGCAACCCGGAGACGGTGTCCACCGACTACGACACCGCCGACCGGCTCTACTTCGAGCCGCTGACCTTCGAGGATGTGCTGGAGGTCTACCACGCCGAACAGGTTTCGGGGGCCGGCGGCCCCGGTGTCGTCGGGGTGATCGTGCAACTCGGCGGGCAGACGCCGCTGGGCCTGGCCGACTCCCTCGAGCGCGCCGGCGTCCCCATCGTGGGCACCCGGCCCGAGGCCATCGACCTGGCCGAGGACCGCGGCCGGTTCGGCGAGGTGCTCGCCGCCGCGGGCCTGCCCGCACCGCGGTTCGGCACCGCCACCACCTTCGAGCAGGCCCGCACCATCGCCGCCGACATCGGCTACCCGGTGCTGGTGCGCCCGTCGTACGTGCTGGGCGGCCGCGGCATGGAGATCGTCTACGACGAGGAAACCCTGCAGGGCTACATCATGCGGGCCACCGAACTCTCGCCCGAGCATCCCGTGCTGGTCGACCGGTTCCTCGAGGACGCCATCGAGATCGACGTCGACGCGCTGTGCGACGGCACCGACGTCTATATCGGCGGCGTGATGGAGCACATCGAGGAGGCCGGCATCCACTCCGGCGACTCGGCGTGCGCACTGCCCCCGGTCACGCTGGGGCGCACCGATATCGCCGCGGTGCGCCAGGCCACCGAGGCCATCGCCAAGGGTATCGGCGTGGTCGGCCTGCTCAACGTCCAGTACGCCCTCAAGGAGGACGTGCTGTACGTGCTCGAGGCCAATCCGCGGGCCAGCCGCACCGTGCCGTTCGTCTCCAAGGCCACCGCCGTGCCGCTGGCCAAGGCGTGCGCGCGGGTGATGCTGGGCGCCACCATCGCCGAACTGCGCGCCGAGGGGGTGCTCGCCGCCGAGGGCGACGGGGCCAGCCCGGCCCCCAACGCGCCGATCGCGGTCAAGGAGGCCGTGCTGCCGTTCAACCGGTTCCGTCAGGCCGACGGGTCGGGCGTCGACTCGCTGCTGGGGCCGGAGATGAAGTCCACCGGCGAGGTGATGGGCATCGATTCCGACTTCGGCAAGGCCTTCGCCAAGAGCCAGACCGCGGCCTACGGGTCGCTGCCGGTGCGCGGGACCATCTTCGTGTCGGTGGCCAACCGCGACAAGCGCTCGCTGGTGTTCCCGGTGAAACGGTTGGCGGATCTCGGTTTCCGGGTGCTGGCCACCGAGGGCACCGCGGAGATGCTGCGGCGGAACGGGATTCCGTGCGATGTGGTGCGGAAGAACTTCGAGGAGCCCAGCCCGGACCGCCCGGCCATGACGGCGGTCGACGCGATCCGCGCCGGCGAGATCGACCTGGTGATCAACACGCCGTACGGCAACTCCGGGCCGCGCGTGGACGGCTACGAGATCCGTTCGGCGGCAGTGCAGATGAACATCCCGTGCGTGACGACGGTGCAGGGTGCCTCGGCGGCGGTGCAGGGCATCGAGGCCGGCATCCGCGGCGACATCGGGGTGCGGTCCCTGCAGGAACTGCACGCCACGCTGGACGGCCACTGAGCATGGCCGGCTTCGGGACGCGGCTGGCCGAGGCGATCGCCGCGCGCGGGCCGCTGTGCCTGGGTATCGATCCGCATCCGGAACTGCTGGCGGCCTGGGGGCTGCCGGCCGACGCCGACGGGCTGGCCGCCTTCAGCGCCATCTGCGTGGAGGCGTTCGCGGGCTTCGCCGTCGTCAAGCCGCAGGTCGCATTCTTCGAGGCGTACGGCGCGGCGGGCTACGCGGTCCTGGAACGCACGATCGCCGACCTGCGCGCGGCCGGGGTACTGGTGCTCGCCGACGCCAAGCGCGGCGACATCGGGACCACCATGGCCGCCTACGCCGCGGCGTGGCTGGGGGACTCGCCCCTGGCCAGCGACGCGGTGACGGCGTCGCCGTACCTGGGGTTCGGGTCGCTGCGGCCGCTGCTGGACACCGCCGAGGCCCACGGCCGCGGGGTGTTCGTACTGGCGGCCACGTCCAACCCAGAGGGTGCCAGCGTGCAGGCTGTGCGGCGTTCTGACGGCCGCACGGTGGCCCAGGGCATGGTGGACGCCGCCGCGCAGGTCAACGCGCGTGCGGCCGGCCTGGTGGGTGTTGTGGTGGGTGCGACGCTGGCCGAGGTGCCCGACGTCAGCGGGCTCGGCGGGCCGGTGCTGGTTCCCGGGGTCGGCGCCCAGGGCGGGCGGCCCGACGCGCTGGCCGGTCTGGGCGGCGCGCTGCCCGGACAATTGCTGCCCGCGGTCTCCCGCGAGGTGCTGCGCGCCGGGCCGGGGGTGGCCGAGGTCCGCGCGGCCGCAGAACGGCTTCGCGACACCGTCGCCTACCTGGCGTGACGCCGACACGCCCGCGACACGCGCGTTAACTTTCAGTTTCTTCGAAATCGGGCAGATTTCCGCTCCGAACAGCGGCATCAGGTGTCGACGCCGTCGCGGTCCAGGGCCGGCGAGCTGCCCGGAAATTGCGCTGAACAGGACTTATGAAATTGACGTCGGCGGCCGTGCGCCGGGTCGTCGGCGCCGGTCCCGGGCCCGCGGCCGGCGCCCCGGGGGCGCCGCGGACGCCCCAATACGCTGCGGCTTTGACGGAAAAACAGGGGGGTGGGGTTAGATTTCGTCAGGGAGGCTGGGTACGGTCGTCGTCGCTGGCCTGAAGTACCCGGCCAAACCAGATAGATGGCTAATGAGCAGGAGGAATCGTGGCCCTTCCCCAGTTGACCGACGAACAGCGCGCGGCAGCGTTGGAGAAGGCTGCTGCCGCACGTCGAGCCCGAGCTGAACTCAAGGATCGGCTCAAGCGCGGCGGCACCAACCTCAAGCAAGTCCTGAAGGACGCCGAGACCGACGAGGTCCTCGGCAAGATGAAGGTCTCCGCCCTGCTGGAAGCCCTGCCCAAGGTGGGCAAGGTCAAGGCCCAGGAGATCATGACCGAGCTCGAGATCGCGCCGACCCGCCGCCTGCGCGGCCTCGGCGACCGGCAGCGCAAGGCGCTGCTGGAAAAGTTCGACCCCTCCTAAGGGGGTCGTGGGCACCAGCGGGGGACCGGACGGCCGCGTGATCGTGCTGTCCGGCCCCTCCGCGGTCGGCAAGTCGACCATTGTCCGCTGCTTGCGAGATCGGGTCCCGGAGCTGTACTTCAGCGTGTCCGCCACCACCAGGGCGGCGCGCCCGGGCGAGGTCGACGGTGTCGATTATCACTTCGTCACGCCCGCGGCGTTCCAGGACCTGATCGACCGCGGTGAACTTCTCGAATGGGCCGACATCCACGGCGGGCTGCACCGCTCCGGGACGCCCGCCGAACCGGTCCGCGCGGCCATGCAGGCCGGGCGGCCGGTCCTGATCGAGGTCGACCTGGCCGGGGCACGGGCGGTCAAGCAGACGCTGCCGGCGGCCACCTCGGTGTTCTTGGCGCCGCCAAGCTGGGCCGTACTCGAGTCCCGACTGGTCGGGCGGGGCACCGAATCGGCCGAGGTCATAGCGCGCCGCCTGGCCACCGCGCGCGAGGAAATCGCCGCTCAGGGCGACTTCGATGCGGTGGTGGTCAACAGCGAATTGGAAACGGCCTGCGCCGAATTGGTATCCTTGCTGGTAACGCGCCCTTGAGATCAACATTTTGAGAACAAATCTTTCGAGAATTTGCTTTCAGCAACCGCCAGGAGAGTTTTTCAGTGACTAACACGCACGCCGACACCCTGACCGCCACCGACGCGGTCGACACCGCGGGATTCGGCGCCTACGACACGCCGTTGGGCATCACCAACCCGCCCATCGATGAGTTGCTGGAGCGGGTGTCGAGCAAGTACGCGCTGGTGATCTACGCCGCCAAGCGCGCCCGGCAGATCAACGACTACTACAACCAGCTCGGCGACGGCATCCTCGAGTACGTCGGCCCGCTGGTGGAGCCGGGCCTGCAGGAGAAGCCGCTGTCGATCGCGATGCGCGAGATCCACGGCGATCTGCTCGAGCACACCGAAGGCGAGTAGCGAGCAGCGCCCCCGAGATGGCTGCCAAACGGATCGTCGTCGGTGTAGCCGGCGGAATCGCGGCCTATAAGGCCTGTTCAGTAATTCGCCAGCTGTCCGAGGCCGGTCATCAGGTCCGCGTCGTTCCCACCGAATCCGCGCTGCAGTTCGTCGGGGCCGCCACCTTCGAGGCGCTGTCCGGGCAGCCGGTGCGCACGGGGGTCTTCGAGGATGTGCCCGAGGTCCCGCACGTCCGCATCGGGCAGCAGGCCGACCTGATCGTCGTCGCCCCGGCCACCGCCGATCTGCTGGCCCGGGCCGTCGCGGGCCGCGCCGATGATCTGCTGACCGCGACGTTGCTGACGGTGCGGTGTCCGGTGCTGTTCGCCCCGGCGATGCACACCGAGATGTGGCAGCACCCGGCCACCGTCGCCAACGTGGCCACGCTGCGCGCGCGCGGCGCCGTGGTGCTCGAACCGGCCGCCGGCCGACTCACCGGCGCCGACACCGGCCCCGGGCGACTCCCCGAACCCGACGAGATCACCACCTTCGCCGAACTGCTGCTGGCGCGCGGCGACGCGCTGCCGCACGACCTGTCGGGAACCCGCATCCTGGTGACCGCCGGCGGCACCCGGGAACCGCTGGACCCGGTGCGTTTCATCGGCAACCGCAGCTCCGGCAAGCAGGGCTACGCGGTGGCCCGGGTCGCCGCCCAGCGCGGCGCGGAGGTCACCCTGATCGCCGGCAACACCGCCGGCCTGGCCGACCCCGCGGGCGTCGAGGTGGTCCGCATCGGATCGGCCGCCCAACTGCGCGACGCGGTCTCCAAGCACGCCCCCGAGGCCAACGTCCTGGTGATGGCCGCCGCGGTCGCCGACTTCCGGCCCGCCTCGGTGTCGGCCGCCAAGATCAAGAAGGGCAGCGACTCGGAACCGAGTTCGATCGACCTGATCCGCAACGACGACGTGTTGGCCGCCACCGTGCGGGCCCGCACCGACGGCCAGTTGCCAAACATGCACACCATCGTCGGGTTCGCCGCCGAGACCGGTGACGCCAACGGCGACGTGCTGTTCCACGCGCGGGCGAAACTGCAGCGCAAGGGCTGCGATCTGCTGGTCGTCAACGCGGTCGGCGAGGGCCGCGCGTTCGAGGTCGACAGCAACGACGGCTGGTTGCTGGCCGCCGACGGCACCGAGGTGGCGCTGGAGCACGGGTCGAAGACGTTGATGGCGAGTCGTATCGTTGACTCGATCGCGGCGTTGGTCGGGGACCGATAATCCGCGAATCGCTGCCCTCAGCGTGCGCCGAAAGGTTGCGTCGCGGGCGGGATAAGCTTCGATGAACTAAACGATTTGGACCAGCAGTTGGGCCAGAAGGGCGGAAACGTGAGCGGTAAGAGTCGGCTGTTTACCAGTGAGTCGGTGACCGAGGGACATCCCGACAAGATCTGTGACGCGATCAGCGACTCGGTGCTCGACTCGTTGCTGCGCCAGGATCCCAGGTCGCGCGTCGCGGTCGAGACGCTGGTCACCACCGGCCAGGTGCACGTCGTCGGCGAGGTCACCACGACCGCCAAGGAGGCGTTCGCCGACATCACCCAGACCGTGCGGGAGCGCATCCTCGACATCGGCTACGACTCCTCGGAGAAGGGCTTCGACGGCGCGTCCTGCGGCGTCAACATCGGCATCGGCGCCCAGTCGCCGGACATCGCCCAGGGCGTCGACACCGCCCACGAGGCCCGCGTCGAGGGCGCCGGCGACCCGCTGGACGCCCAGGGCGCCGGTGATCAGGGGCTGATGTTCGGCTATGCCATCAAGGACACCCCCGAGTTGATGCCGCTGCCGATCGCGCTGGCGCACCGGCTGTCGCGTCGGCTGACCGAGGTCCGCAAGAGCGGCGTGCTGGACTACCTGCGCCCCGACGGCAAGACCCAGGTCACCGTCCAGTACGACGGGACCACCCCGGTCCGGCTCGACACCGTGGTGCTGTCCACGCAGCACGCCGCCGGCATCGACCTGGACGGGACGCTGACCCCGGACATCCGGGAGAAGGTCGTCAACACCGTGCTCGCGGATCTCAACCACGACACCCTGGACACCTCCGATTTCCGGCTGCTGGTCAACCCGACCGGAAAGTTCGTCCTCGGCGGTCCGATGGGCGACGCCGGCCTCACCGGCCGCAAGATCATCGTCGACACCTACGGCGGCTGGGCCCGCCACGGCGGGGGCGCCTTCTCGGGCAAGGACCCGTCCAAGGTGGATCGCTCCGCGGCGTACGCGATGCGTTGGGTGGCCAAGAACGTGGTGGCCGCGGGTCTGGCCGAGCGGGTCGAGGTGCAGGTCGCCTACGCCATCGGCAAGGCCGCCCCGGTGGGCCTGTTCGTCGAGACGTTCGGGACCGAGACCGTGGACCCGGCCCGCATCGAGAAGGCCATCACCAGCGTCTTCGACCTGCGGCCCGGCGCGCTGATCCGCGACCTGGATCTGCTGCGGCCCATCTACGCGCAGACCGCGGCCTACGGGCACTTCGGTCGCACGGACATCGAGTTGCCCTGGGAGCAGACTGACAAGGTCGAGGACCTCAAGGCCAGCGTCTGACTCAACCGGTGAACGCGTAGTCGTCGAGATCGAACCGGCGACTGCGCACATCGGCCTCGAACGTCGTCGCCGGCCGCAGCGGCACGTCGCCGTTCTTGTCGAAGTAGTAGCTGTTGGCCTGCGCGCAGCTGTCCTGCCAGAAGATCTGCCGGTGCCGCTTGCGCATCATCTCGGCGAAGTAGCGGGCGTTGGCCTCGGGGCGCACCTCGACGCGGGTGGCGCCGTCGTCCCGCGCCCGCCGCAGGCACCGCACGATGTGCCGGGTCTGGGTCTCGATGAGCGCGAAGAACGACGAGCCGACATATCCGTAGGGTCCGCACACGCAGAAGAAGTTGGGGAAGCCCGGCACGCTGACGCCCTCGTAGGCCTGCATCCGGTTGGCGCTCCAGAATTGCGACAGCGTGATCCCGTCCGGGCCGGTCAGCGCGAACGAGTCGCTGTCGACGTCCATCACCTTGAACCCGGTCGCCAGGATCAGCACATCGATCTCGTGGTCCGCGCCGCCCGCGGTGGACACCCCGGCCGCGGTGATCCGCTCGATGGGGTCGGTCACCAATTCGACGTTGTCGCGGTTGAACGTCGACAGATAGCTGTTGTGGAAGCCGGGGCGCTTGCAGCCCACCGCATAGCGCGGCGTGAGTTTGTCGCGCACCACCGGATCGTCGACCTGGCTGCGCAGATACGCCCGCCCGGCGGCTTCGGCGCGCGCGGCCATCGGGAACAGCGTGTGGTATTGGGCCGACAGCGGAAAGGTCACCTCGACGAGGGCCTGGCTCAGCACCCGGCCCACCAGCTTGCCGCCCGGGACCCGCATCGCCAGCCGCGCGGCCCAGGGGAGCGGCAGGTCCACCTTCGGGAAACACCAGATGGGTGTGCGCTGAAACACCGTGAGGCGCTGGACGATCGGGGCGATCTCGGGAATCACCTGGACCGCTGAGGCGCCCGTGCCGATGATCCCCACGCGTCGGTCCGCGAGTCGCACGTCGTGGTCCCACCGCGCGGTGTGCAGTGTGGGTCCGGCGAAGCTGTCCACCCCCTCGATGTCGGGCAGCTTGGGTTCGTTGAGCACCCCGGCGGCGTTGATCAGGTAGCGCGCGGTGAGCTCGCCGGAGTCGGTGCTGACCCGCCACAGGTTGTCCCGGGCGTCGAAGGCGGCCCCGGTGACGGTGGTGCCGAACCGCATCCGGTCGCCGATGCCGTACTTGGCCACGCAGTGCTCAGCGTAGGACTTGAGCTCGGCGCCGGGCGCGTAGGTGCGGGTCCAGTCCGGGCTCTGCTCGAAGGAGAACTGATACGAGAACGACGGGATGTCCACGCCGATACCGGGATAGGTGTTCCAGTGCCAGGTACCGCCGGGCTCGGGACCGGCCTCGACGATCAGGTAGTCGGACAGGCCGGCCCGGTCGAGTGCGATCGCGGTGCCGATCCCGGAGAAACCGGCGCCGATGATCAGCGTCTGGTGGTCGGGTTGGTGGCCCATGTCCCGACTCTAGGCGTGCAGTGCGGCCCTCAGGGCGGCCAATCCGCGATCCATCGCCGCGGTGGTCGCCGGCACCACCCCGGCGTAGCCGAGGTAGCCGTGGATCAGCGTCTCGGCGTGATCGACGGTGACGGCGACGCCGGCCTTGTCCAGCTGTTCGCCGTAGCTGATGCCGTCATCGCGCAGCGGGTCGTGGCCGGCCACGGCGATGTAGGCCGGCGCCAACCCGGTCAGGTTGGCGGCGCGGCTCGGCGCCAGCGTGGCGGGCAGCGCCGACAGATCGGACAGGTCGAGATCCGGGGCGTACCAGGCGCTGAACCCGGCGATGGCCTCGAGGTCCAGGATCGGCGCCTGCGCGTTCTCGGTGTAGGAGGCCAGCGTGGTGTCCCAGGTGATCGCCGGGTACCACAGCAGCTGGAAGCGCAGCTCCGGTCCGCCGGCGTCGCGGGCCAGCTGGGCCAGCACCGCCGCGAGGTTGCCGCCGGCCGAATCGCCGGCCACCGCCAGCCGCCGCGGATCGCCGCCGAACTCGTCGGCGTGCCCGGCGATCCACTGCAGCACGGCCCAGGCGTCGTCGACCGCGGCCGGGTACGGGTGCTCGGGGGCCAGCCGGTAGTCGACGGCGACGACGATCGCGTCGGTCCCGACGACATGCTGGCGCGCGGTCCCGTCGTGGGTCTCGAGGTCGCCGGCGGCGAACCCGCCGCCGTGCAGGAACAGCACCACCGGCGCCGGGCCCGAATGTTCCGGGGGCCAGTAGATCCGGATCGGGATGGGCCCGGCCGCACTGTCGACCTTGCGGTCCTCGGCGCGCACCTCCGGGTGCAGCGGCGCGCGCGGCAGATCCCGCAGGGCCTTGCGGGCCGCCTCGGGGCCGTCGGCGGGGGACAGGCGGAAGGGAACCGCCTCGAGGACCTGCTGCAGGATGGGGTCGATGCTCGCCATCGACTCAACCTAGCGGTAGCCGTCGGCTACCTTCGCAGAGTGGTATCCCCCTCCTCGGTGACACGCGCGCCGCAAACCCGGCTGTGGATCGCCGGCGTGGTGGTCGGCGCCGCCTACGGAATCTTCCTGCTGATCGCCGCGCTGCGCCTGCCCGCGGGCGCCGACCTGACCGGCCAGTTCTGGGCTCAGCCGGTGGTCAAGGCCGCGATGGCGCTGCTGTTGGCCGCGGCCGCGCTGAGCCACCCGCGGGTGCGCGAACGGCGCTGGCTACTGGGCGCGCTGCTGTTCTCGGCGCTGGGCGATCTCCTGCTGGCCATGCCGTGGTGGGAGCCGTCCTTCGTGGGTGGCCTCGGCGCGTTCCTGGTGGCGCATCTGTGTTATCTGGGCGCGTTGGTCCCGCTGGTCCGGGTCACGCCCGGGCGCGCCGGCGCCGCGGGGGTGGTGGTGCTCGCCTGCGCGGCGCTGCTGATCTGGTTCTGGCCGCACCTGGCGGTCGACGGGCTGACCGTGCCGGTGACGCTGTACATCGCGGTGCTCGGCGCCATGGTGTGCGCGGCCCTGCTGGCGCAGCTGCCCACCTGGTGGACGGCCGCGGGCGCGGTGTGCTTCGCGGTCTCGGACTCGATGATCGGGATCAGCGAGTTCATCCGGCACGACCAACTGCTCGCGGTGCCGATCTGGTGGGCCTACGCACTGTCCCAGGTGCTGATCACCGCGGGCTTCTTCTTCGGCCGCCCGTCCCCACCGTGACCGCCGAACGCAAGGCCGCCGAGCATGAGCCGATCGCTCGCGTGCTGCCGATGCTCACGGTGCCGCACCTGGATCGCGAGTTCGACTACCTGGTGCGCGAGGAACAGTCCGACGACGCCCAGCCCGGGGTCCGGGTCCGCGTCCGGTTCCACGGCCGGTTGGTCGACGCGTTCGTGCTCGAACGACGTTGGAACACCGACCATGAGGGCAAGCTCGGCTGGCTGGATCGGGTGGTGTCGCCCGAACGGGTGCTCACCCCGGAGGTGCGGCGGCTGGCCGATGCGGTCTCGGCGCGTTACGCGGGTACCCGGGCCGACGTGTTGCGCCTGGCGATCCCGCCGCGCCACGCCCGGGTGGAGAAGGAGACCGCGGCGGTGCCACCCCCCTTCGAGGCGACCGCGCCGGACGCCGCGGCCTGGGCGGGCTACGCCGGCGGTCCGGCCTTCCTGACCGCGCTCGAGGAGGCCCGCGCGGTGCGTGCGGTGTGGCAGGCCCTGCCCGGCGAGTCGTGGACCGACCGGATCGTCGACATGGCCGCGGCCACGCTGCGCGGCGGCCGCCGGGTCCTGGCGGTGGTCCCGGATCAGCGGGACGTGGATGCGTTGTCGCACAGCGCCGTCGCGCGCTGCGGCCCCGACGCGGTGGTCGCGCTGTCGGCGGGGCTGGGGCCCACCGCACGCTATCGGCGCTGGCTGTCGGTACTGCGCGGCGGGGCCCACTTCGTGATCGGCACCCGCAGCGCGGTGTTCGCGCCGGTGCACGATCTGGGTCTGGTCGTGGTGTGGGACGACGGCGACGACACGCTGGCCGAACCGCGGGCACCGTACCCGCACGCCCGCGAGGTGGCGATGCTGCGCGCGCATCAGTTGCGCTGCGGCGCAGTGATCGGCGGGTTCGCGCGCACCGCCGAGGCGCAGGCGCTGGTGCGCAGCGGCTGGGCGCACGACCTGGTGGCGTCGCGGCCGGTGCTGCGCGAGCGGGCCCCGCGGGTGGTCGCCCTCGACGACGACGGCTTCGAACAGGAACGCGACCCGGCGGCGCGCACCGCCCGACTGCCGTCGGTGGCGCTGCGGGCCGCCCGCACCGCGCTGCAAGCCGAGCAGCCGGTGCTGGTGCAGGTGCCGCGGCGCGGATATGTGCCCTCGCTGGCGTGTGCGCGATGCCGCACCGTCGCGCGCTGTCGACACTGCACCGGGCCGCTGTCGCTGACCGAACGCCGGGCGGTCGGCGCCGAATGCCGATGGTGCGGGCGCGTCGACCCGAGCCTGCGCTGCGTGCGGTGCGGTTCGGATGCGGTGCGGGCGGTCGTCATCGGCGCCCGGCGCACCGCCGAGGAGTTCGGCCGCGCGTTCCCCGGGGTCCCGGTGATCACGTCCTCGGGCGAACACATGGTCGACACGGTCGACTCCGGGGCCGGCCTGGTGATCGCGACGCCCGGCGCCGAACCGGTGGCCGACGGCGGATACGGGGCGGCCCTGTTGCTCGACGGCTGGGCGCTGCTGGGTCGGCAGGACCTGCGCGCGGCCGAGGACACCCTGCGCCGCTGGCTGGCCGCGGCGGCGCTGGTCCGCCCGCACCGCGACGGCGGGACGGTGGTGGCCGTCGCCGAGGCCGCGATCCCCACCGTGCAGATGCTGATCCGGTGGGATCCGGTCGGGGCCGCCGAGGCCGAACTCGACGAACGCGCCGAGGTGGGGCTGCCACCCAGCGTGCACATGGCCGCCCTCGACGGCACCTCCGACGGGGTGGCGGCGTTGCTGGCCGAGGCCGGGATTCCCGGTTCGGCCCTTGGCTCGGCTCTTGGATCGGCGGATGTGCTCGGACCCGTCGAACTGCCGGTGGGTGCGCGCCGACCGCCCGGACTGGACCCGAGCGCCGAGGTGGTTCGGATGCTCGTGCGGGTGGGCCGCGATCAGGGGTTGGCGTTGGCCTCGGCGCTGCGCGGGGCCACCGCGGTGCTCAGCGCCCGTCGCGAACACGATCCGGTTCGGGTGCAGATCGACCCGCTGCATTTCGGTTGAGCGCATAAGGTATTACCGGCCAAGCGGACGCGGAGAACGCGGGGGACTGTCATGGGTTGGTTCGGCCGAGGTCTCCGTTGGCTCACCGCAGCGATCGTCGTCGCCCTGGCGGTGCTGTGGCCGTTGGTGTTCACCGGGGAGTCCACCGGGGCCCCGGCCTCGGATCCGGTCACCATCACCGAC
>Ga0265293_10003149_pt1 | contig 31198 bp, 28 predicted proteins | sample Munlanlewell138R_FD_192505 | JGI IMG/M metagenome (GOLD analysis project Ga0265293, IMG submission 192505) | Leachate microbial communities from a municipal landfill in Southern Ontario, Canada - Leachate well 138R | ecosystem: Engineered > Solid waste > Landfill > Unclassified | place: Canada... | reverse complement strand
GGCTGGCTCGAAAATACTCGATTTTCTTTAAAACTGGTCGACTATGAGATGACCGATAACTTCATCGCCATCCGCGCGAAGGACACGGCATTCTTCGGCTCCGCGGCGGGCATCGGCAGCTTCTTAAGGCAACTGACCGAAGAATTGGCACTGTTGGACGTCAATCCGAATAACTGTGCGATCTGCGGATTGGAAGCAGAAGATAAAGCACTGTATGTCGGCTACTACTGCCACCTCCACCCGGAATGTGTCGAAAAGGAGGGCATCGATTTCACCCTTCCCGCGCAGCTGGAAAAAGATGACAATGACCTTATTCTCCTGACGGAAGATGAAGAATGCGCTGACATCGTCGACGAGGCGGTCATTTCGCAATTGGCAGAGGCTTTTGAGGCTGAGCAAGAGGACTTCTTGCGTGACCTCGCAAGTCTTTGCGCCATTAACAGTGTCGACGGCGAGCCGTCGGACGACGCCCCTTACGGCGAAAAAACAAAAGAAGCGCTCGATCTCTTTTTACAGATGGCCGATCGCATGGGCTTTCACACCGTCAACGTCGACCATGTGGCCGGCTACGCGGAAATGGGCTCAGGCGATGAGATGGTCGCCGCCGTGTGTCATCTCGACATCGTCCCGGCGGGTAGCGGCTGGGACACCGATCCCTTCGAACTCGTCCAAGAGGGTGACAAACTGATCGCGCGGGGCGTGATGGACGACAAAGGTCCGGCCGTCTGTGTCCTGTACGCGATGAAATCGCTCAAAGAGGATCCCACGTTTAAGCCTGATAAGCGCATCCGGCTCATCGTCGGTTTGAATGAGGAAAAAGGAAGTGCCTGCATGGCGCATTACGCGCAGGTCGAAGAAATACCGACCGCGGGATTCACCGCGGACGCGGTCTTCCCCGCTATTTACGCTGAAAAAGGCAACGCGGTGATCCATCTTGTGCAAGCACGCGGCGAAACGGACATAGTCGCCGAGGCACAGGCAGGCGAGGCCGTGAACATGGTCCCGGGCGAATGTCATGTGACGCTGAAAGACGAGGCGCCCAAAACCTACCTCGGATCCATCGCGCACGCGAGCACGCCTCATCTGGGGTTGAACGCGATTTCAGTGGCAATGGAAAAGCTGGCGGAACAGATGGCTGAAACGGGCCAAGAAGACCGCTTCGTCTCCTTTTACAATGATTTAATCGCTTACGAACTAAACGGAGCGCGAATCGGGCTTCAATTTGAAGATGAAACGGGTGAAACAACCGTCAACGCCGGCCTTTTATCCATTGATGACCAGCAGGCGAACCTGGTTCTCAATATCCGCTACCCCGTCACCTTTGACCTTGAACAAGCCAAGGAGCGACTGAGTGAAATCGTGGCCCCTTACGGCGTGGAAGCGTCATGGCCCGGCGTCATGCCGCCTTTGAGCTATGCGAAGGACTCGTCGCTTATCTCTACCTTGATGGGCGTTTACCGCGACCTCACGAAAACCGATGCCGAGCCGCTCGCGATCGGGGGAGGTACCTATGCGCGCGCCTTACCGAATATTGTCGGTTTTGGCCCCGCCTTCCCCGGCGATCCCGACATCGCGCACCAGGCCAATGAATGGGGATCCCTCAAGAGGTTGTTGGCGGGCGCAGCGCTTTATCGCGAGGCATTACGGCGTCTTTCGATGAACAGTTAAGCCCGTAGACGGTGACATCGACATTGCGGTCAATTTTGAAAAAATGCCGGACGAGTACGCCCTCGCAAGTAAAACCTGTTTTTTCCATAATCCTTTCGGAGGCGGGATTGCTACCTAGTTGGCGGCAATACACACGGTGAAAATGCTTCATTGAAAAAAGGTAAGAAACGGAGGCCCCTACGGCCTCCGTTCCATATCCTAGACCTCTAAAGCTGCGGCCAATCACGTAACCCAGTTCCGCGTGACGATGAAAATAGGAGTAAGTGAGCCGCAAAAAGCCCACAAGTTTCCCCCTAGCCTTATCCACGACGGCCAAGCTGTCGACCAGATACGTCTCCTGTTGTGCTTGCCCCGAGGTGATAAGCCGCAAGGCGTCGTCCGCCGTAAAGGGATACGAAAGATTCAAAGAAGTCTTGTAGACATCGTAGTCATTTAAAAGCACCGCCAGTTCATGGGCGTCTGAGCGATGGAAATGACGGTAAAGGAGTCGTTCCGATTGAAAGAGAGACTCCATGTTATTCGCGCTTGATCCAGCGCTCGTATTTTTCGATAGCTTTTTCGATCACGCGCTGAGACGACTCCGCCGAATGAATTTTGGTCAGGGCGGTCCCCTTCCCTTCCAGCTCCTTATAGACGCTGAAAAAATGCTGCATCTCAGTCAACATGTGCTCCGGCAGATCTTCAATTTCTGTCCAGCTTCGCATTTGCGGGTCGCCAAAGGGAATCGCGATTATTTTTTCGTCTTCCTTGTCGTCATCGATCATGGAAAACGCGCCGATCGGATAACATTCGACCAGGCACAAAGGGGCCAGGCTCTCCGTTGACAGGACGAGCACGTCGAGCGCGTCCCCGTCTTCTGACAGCGTCCTGGGGATAAAACCGTAGTTTGCGGGATAATGGGTCGATGTGTATAAAATGCGATCGAGACGCAGCATCCCGACACGGTCATCGTATTCATACTTTTGTTTGCTGCCGCGAGGTATTTCAATCACGGCGTGAAAATGGTCTTTTCGGATCCAGTCTTTTGGAATGGAGGTCCATCGAAGCATGTTCTCACCTCTTCTTTCTTTCCTATTGGATTATCGTAACAGAAAGCGCCGCTTTTCGGCCAGCCTTTGGCTGTTACTCTTTTGCTTTGAAATTGTAAATCGGTTTCATATGATGGAGCACCCGGACAGTATCTCTCATCTCTTCTTTAAGTTCCTCCATCGGTCGGTAGGCTTCAGGACTCTCATCGAGCGTGTCGCGGCTCACCGTCGAGGTGTAGATACCGTTCATCAGCTGGTGGAAGGTTCGTAGTGAAAGTGTTTTTCTCGCTTCTGTGCGTGACATGACGCGGCCTGCCCCATGAGGGGCCGATTCATTCCAGTCCGGATTGCCGAGGCCTTCACAGAGCAAGGATCCGTCTTTCATATTCATGGGGATGAGGACACGCTCTCTCTTTTTTGCGGAAATGGCACCTTTACGAAGCACCATGGAATCAAGATCAATATAGTTATGAATGGTGGTGAAAGCGTGGTCGATTGACAGCGATAAACCCTTTTCAATTTCATCCACCATCGCCTTTCGGTTGAGGGCCGCAAAGGCTTGAATCAGCTGCATATCATGGAGATAATCCTCGAAGTCCTGTCCCTCCAGATAGGCGAGGTCAGGGGGAAGGTGAGGGTGCTTTCCGGATGCTTTTCGTTGGTAATAAAGGGCGACTTGGAGCCCGAGGTTTCTTGCACCTGAATGGACAACAAGGTAAAGGCGCCCCTGTTCATCTCGGTTCACCTCAATAAAGTGATTGCCTCCGCCCAATGTTCCCAGCGACAAGCGGGCCCGGTCAATGCGGAGCTTAGCGTCGTTTTTGCCCCCTTCACGGCAGCGCAGCTGATTTAAATCAATTTTCCCAAGAAAACGATGAGGCGTTTTACGGATGGAAAATCCCGACGGAATCTGTTGGTGAATCAGGCGATCTAACGCGGGCAGGTCGATCTTATCCGACTGAAGGCATATAGTTTCCATGCCGCAGCCAATGTCGACCCCGACAAGGTTTGGCACAACTTTATCCGTAATGGTCATGGTGGTGCCGATGGTGCAACCGGCCCCCGCGTGCACGTCGGGCATAATACGAATGGTGCTGCCCCTTGTGAACTCCTGATCACAGAGTGTTTCAATCTGCTTTCGGGCCGTTTTTTCAAGTTCTCGGGTAAATACCTTTGCTTCGTTATAGATGCCCTTGATTAAGATCATGCGGTCCTTTCTTCGGTTCTATTGCATAGGGTTTAAAAAAGGAGCGCCCGTTTGTTCTGAGCGCTCCTCTGGGTGACATGCGTTGGCAAATGGTATTATTCGCCTTCCTCCAGAATCGGCTCCGGTTCTTCTTCCACTGTTTCTTCAACCACTTCAACCAATTCTTCTTCGACTTCGACCACGGCTGCCGGGACAGGTTCCGCAATGGCTGTTTCAACGGCTTCTTCGACTTCTTCCGCTTTTTCGGCCTCTTGCAACTCATCGCGCAAAGCGGCCATGCTGTCTAAAAGATCGGATCCTTCTTTTGTGACGGTCGTGAAAGCGGCCATCTCTGAGATCGCGGATCTCGCCTGATCGTCAGTGTAGCTTGTCGGCAAGTCGTCTTGCTCGTCACGGCGTCTTCCGCCGCGGCGGCGAGGTGCCTGCTGCTGACGGCGCTGTTGCTGCTCTTGTTGCTGCAATACGATCTCCGAATCGGGTTCCGGATTAATCGGTTCCACCTCGCGGATGCTTACGCTGATGCGGCGGGCTTCATCCGAAACTTCGACGACTCTGGCGTCAACTTCCATTCCCTCAACGAGCACATCACCCGGCTTATTCAGGTGATAGTTCGAGATTTGAGAAATATGGCAGAGTGCATCCACTTCCGGCGCGATATTGATGAATGCGCCAAAGGGGAACATCCGGACGACCACGCCGCGCACGATGGCGCCAACAGGGAAGCGTGCTTCGATGTCGCGGTACGGATCATCTTCCGAACGGCGGTAGCCAAGTGAGATGCGCTTTTTCGAGCGGTCAAACTCCTTGACGAACACATCCACCTTGTCTCCTACCGCGAGTACTTCGGACGGATGCCTGATGCGCTGCCAGGACAATTCGCTGATATGGATCAGCCCGTCCACGCCACCGATATCGACAAAGGCGCCGAAATTGGTCAGGTTACGCACGACGCCGGTGTATTCATTGCCGACTTCGATCGTATCCCAGATCTCGCGTTCGCTTTCTTTGCGCTCTTGCTGAAGAAGCATTCTTCTCGAACCCGAGACGCGCATACGGCGACGGTTAGGATCGTACTGCGTGATGAGGACGTCGAATTCCTGATCGCGGTACGGCTCAAGATCATCCACGACGGACAGCTCAAGCTGCGTGCGGTGGATATAAATGTCAATGCTGCGATAAGAAGCAATGACGCCATCGCGCACCACGTTCACGACCTTGACCGTAACGGGTGTTCTTTCTTCGTACGCCTGCTGGATCAATTCTTTGTGTTTCAGTGTCTCAACATATCCGGTGGAGAGCATGATCTCTTTACCGGCGTCGGAGCTTCTGATACTTCTTACGTATACGTCAACTTCTTGGTGATTCTTAACGGCTTCATCCAGGTCAAAGTCAGGGTTTTTATCCAGCTCGCGGATCGGAACTTTACCCTCCGATTTGTCTTTTACGTCAACGTAGACAAATTCATCGTCGTAGCGGACGATTTTTCCGCGGACAATACTTTTTGGTTGAAGCTCCGGAATGCTGTCGACATAATCCTCAAAGTTTACGTCAGCGTTTTCCTCTGGCTTCGCCATGCCTTCGATTGTTGTCATACTGTAGATAACCTCCCTGATCATCTCGTCTGGTGTCGAGGCTCCGGTAATGACACCGATCCTCGCGGACCCGGTCGCGTAGGGTGCCAGTATTTGCGCGACCTGGTCGGGCCTATGTACTAAGTAAACAGCGTCGCACTCCTTCTGACACACCTCAACCAGCTTGTTCGTGTTCGAACTCGTCCGACTGCCAAGCACAAGGATGACGTCAGAAGAAGCGGCAAGCGCCTTCGCGTCCGACTGCCTTTGGACAGTCGTGTTACATATTGTATCAAATATAAGGAGTTTATCAATTTTATTTTCAAGAATGTCACGAATTTGTGTCCAACGCGCGTGTGAAAAGGTCGTTTGTGAGACAAGAATCCAGTTTTTGTCGTCAAATTCAAGCATTTCAGCTTCTTCTGCCGTTTGTATAAGCATCGGCTCTTGTGGAAAAGCGTGGCCGACAATGCCGATCACTTCGGGATGGCGAGGATCGCCCGTGATAATGATCCCATCTCCCTTGTTTGCGGCCTCAGATACCCTCCGATGAATAAGCGACACAAAAGGGCAGGTGCCGTCCAAAATGACACAGTTTTTGCGGCGCAAAGCTTCTTCTACTTCCACAGACACGCCGTGCGCCCGAATGAGCACCGTGGCTTTGTCAGGAATCTCATCGATTGTGTCCGCGATTTTCGCCCCGCGCGCACGAAGATCCGAAATCACACGCTCATTGTGCACCACTGCCCCGTAGAGCCAAAGGGTCTTGTCGGGATCCTTTTCAAGTGTTTCGTAAGCCAGATCCACCGCACGCCTGACGCCGGGGCAAAAGCCGGCCGTTTTTGCGACCTCAATCTTCACACAGACTCCCTTTCACTTATTGGGACCGTCTTGATCGTTTGATTATAAAAAAGCTTGTTTTCTTCCCAACCGTCGTATTCATAGGGCAACTCCACCCGCTCATAAATCAGGCGCATCACCTCGCGGGCCACCTTGTCTTGTTCCGTTTTATCAAGCGCTACCCTGTCGTTTACAAGGTAACGGACCGGATCACCAAACAAGAAGCGCGGGCGGCCGAATAAATGGTACCGAGGATCGATGGAGACAGGGATCACCGGGATCCCCCGACGAATAGCGTAGTACAAAACAGAAGCGTGAGGCTGCTCTTTTGCGGCTTCAGCAAGCTTCACGCGTGTTCCCTGCAAGAAGATACCGACGATTTTTCCGGCTTTAATCTCGGACAAGATCGTTTTGCTGGCCTTGATATCCGCCGCGTTGCGATCTAAGGGAATCGAATGGAAGGCCCTCAAAAAACGGCCGATCACCGGAATGCGAAACAACTCCGCCTTGGCGACAAAATTCAGACGAGTACTTTTAAAAAAATAGGTCATCAGGATGGGATCCAAGAGGCTATGATGGTTGGCGATCAGAATACAGCCTTCCTCTTCAGGCCCTATTCGGTTACCGGTGGCCTTCGGCCAATAAAAAGGCAAAAGAATAACAGCCACAAGCGCGCGGGCAATCCCTCGAAGGCATTTTGACACCCATTCATAGTCTTTATTCATGCGGCCCTGCGATTTCCTGAGGAGCATGGAAAGTTTGCTGCTCCTTTTCCTTTTGGCGGATGACATCGATCATGATGTCGACCACCTCGAAAGCTGACATCTCGCCCGAGTCGATCTGAATGGCATCGTCCGCGCGTTTTGTCGGCGCCAGTTTACGCCCCGCATCCTGGCGGTCGCGTTCTTCCATTTCACGCAACACATCCTCAAGGCTGGTCATGACCCCCGCTTTTTCTAAGTCCTTCATACGCCGGGCGGCGCGCACTTCAGGCGAAGCCGTCACGAAAAATTTCACAGGCGCATCGGGGAAAACATAGGTACCGATGTCGCGGCCTTCCAATATCAGGGCCTGTCGCGTGGCCAACTCGCGTTGAATCCGCACGCAGTAGTCGCGGCATACGGGCAAGGTGCTGATATCCGACGCGGCGCGCGAAGCCTCCGGTGTCCGGATATAGGGCGTCATGTCCTCTCCGTCCACAAGGGTTTTCTGGACACGATCGGACAGGTCAATGGTCATATCCGTTTCGGCGAGCATCGTTCGGATCGCTTCCGCGTCAGAGGGTTCAAGTCCCATCCGTAACGCTTTGTAACCCAGCGCTCGGTACATGGCGCCTGTGTCCAGGCAAAGAATGCCCAAGTGTTCTGATAACAATCGGGCGACCGTGCTCTTGCCCGCCCCCGAGGGGCCGTCGATTGCGATCACGAGCGGTTTGGGCGGCGCCTTGCGTTCACGTTCTTTGGGGTTTTTCCCCGCAAATTCCGTCACGGTGTCATACATCATGAGGTCCATCGCCGGCAAATCGCGTGTGGAACGAAGGCCAAAATCCATCAGAAATTGTTCGGTCACATCAAGCAACGCCGGACGTCCCGGAAGATCGAGCGCACCCACTTCACGCACCAGGCCACGCTCAATCAGGCGCTGAACCACGGAGTCACTGTTGACCCCTCTCACCTGTTCAATTTCGGCGCGTGTCGCGGGTGCGTTATAAGCAATGACGGCAAGCGTCTCATAGGCGGCATCACTTAATTTTTGGTCACGGACCCTGCCGTAATATGATTCTACGGCGCTTTGACAGCCGGGAGCTGTCGCAATCGCGGCCGCCCCTTCCACATTCAAAACCATCAATCCCGACAAGGGATCGCGCTGGTATCGTCTTTGCAGCTGTTCTGTGAGGCGGATCACTTCATCCTCGTCGATCGAAAGCGCCGAAGCAAGCTCGCGCATCGGCACCGCATCCCCTGCGGCAAACAATAGGGCCTCCAATTTTGCCATAAGTTCGCTGTAACTCATCGATCGCTACCTTCCTTTTCGCTCGATCATGATGGGAGAAAACAATGATTTCTGAGTCACCTTGGCCTTGTTTTGAAACACAAGCTCCAGCATCGCCAAAAAGCCGGTGATCCTTTCAATGGCCGGGGACTCAGGCGGAAACAACTCATAAAAGAAAATGCGTGACCGTCCGGTAATATGCTTGACGATGAAGCGCATGCGTTCGGCAAGGGACACGCGTTCTCTTTCCAAAATGGCCTCAACATCCTCTTGGCTATCCTGGAAACGTTTCTCATTTCGGCTTTCAATGGTTTCCACCGCTTCTTCAAAACGATGTTTTTCCAAAAGCGTCATACCGCGGTCGCGGAAGATGCCTAACTGTTCAGGCGATGAGGGCATTTTGCGGTAAGATCCGCTGTATTCCCGATGGCGTTTTGCAAGTGATGACGCGAGCAGGCGGCAGCGCCGGTACTGCAAAAGGCGGATGACAAGCAAATCACCCGGATCCACTGTTTCGCCCTCATCCAGTGCGATCCGTTGGGGCAGAAGCAGTGTTGACTTCAAATGAATCAAGGTGGCCGCCATCAGGAGAAAGGAACTTGCAAGCTCCATGTCAAAAGAGGGGCTGTTATGAATGATTTCCAAATATTGGTCCGCAATCGAGGCGATGGACACGCGATCGATGGACACACGATTTCGCTCGATCAACTGATTCAACAGATCGAGCGGTCCTTCGTACTCGAAGATATCAACAACAAGGGTGTCAGATCGATCATTCATCGGTCAAAACCCGATCTTAATCGCCTCCCGCGCAACAGCCAGCATCTTTTCCGCCTTCTTTTGCGCCATCTTCGATCCTTCTTGCAAGCGTTCAATCAGCTGGGACGGCTGTGCCAACAGAGCGGTGCGTTTTTCGTGAATCGGCGTATGAAATTTAGCGATAGCCGCGCCGCAACGGCGTTTACAAGCAACGCAACCGATCTCCCCTGCGCGGCAAAGCCTTGCGATTTCCTCTGAATCTTCCGCGTTAAATTCTTTGTGCATGGAAAAGACAGAGCAGATCTCAGGATGCCCCGGATCGGTCTTATGAATCCGTGCGGGGTCTGTCACCATGCACATGACTTTCTTTTGCACTTCTTCGGGCGTATCAGCAAAGCTGATCGTATTGTCGTAGCTTTTTGACATCTTGCGCCCGTCGGTCCCGGGCAAGACCTTTGATTTTGTCAAAAGCGCGGCGGGTTCAGGGAAGGTAGTTCCGTAAAGGTGATTAAAGCGCCGGGCAATTTCCCGGGCAAGCTCCAGATGAGGCAGCTGGTCTTCACCCACGGGAACAAAATTCGCGCGATACATCAGGACATCGGCCGCCATCAGGCAGGGATAGCCGAGAAACCCGAGGGTGCGTATTTCAAGTTTAGATAACTCATTCACGAGGTCTTTGTACGAGGGGTTGCGCTCAAGCCACGAGACCGGCGTCAGCATGGACAGTAAAAGCGACAGTTCAGCGTGCTCGGGCACCGATGACTGCAAGAATAAAATCACCTTATCAGGGTCAATGCCGCAGGCAATATAGTCGGCTGCCACGCGCAGCGTCAGATCGCGCAGCTCGGACGTATCCTGGTAATGGGTCGTCAAGGCGTGGTAGTCCGCGATAAAATAATGGCAGTCATAGTCATCTTGTAAAGCAATCCAGTTGGCGACGGCGCCCGCGTAGTTGCCCAGATGAATGTCGCCTGTCGGGCGCGCGCCCGACACGACCACCGGTTTTTTCTTTGTTTTTTGCTGGTCCATTTGAATCCCCTTTTTTAACCAATAAACATCGGCATGATCGGTAAACCGAGCGCTCCTTGCAGTTGCTGGAACAGCCATGTAATCGGATATTGAATCAAGTAGTTAAACGGCGTCAGGATGATCCCTAAAAGCCGCGACAGGAATCCTCCGAAGAAAATGACGGCAAAAAGAAAAAGCATGCCGATGTAGCGCTCGTACTGCATGAGCGAGTAATACCATCGGTCCGGCAGGGCGACGCCGAAGACACGGTAGCCGTCAAGCGGCGGAACCGGCAGGAGATTGAACACGGCCAACAGCATGTTCAACGAATACAAGGTCGAGAACAAGGTCACAAGCGTAATCGTCATCTGGCCGTTCGCGCTGGTCGCAAGGTACACCGTGTAGACCACACAAAAGAGAATCCATGCCACACTGCCGAGTAAAATATTGGCCATGGGGCCGGCGATACTGGTCAAGAACATGCCGCGTTTAATGTTTTTCGCCTTGGTGAAACGCGATGGATTGACCGGCACGGGTTTGGCCCAGCCAATCCCGACAAACAAAAAGGTCAGAGAACCGATGGGGTCAAGGTGACGTAAGGGATTTAGCGTCAGGCGCCCGGCCAAGGCCGCGGTATCATCCCCCAAACGGTGCGCCATCCAGGCGTGCGCGAACTCATGAAATGACAAGGAAAGTGTCATCACAAACAGCATGATCAAAAGATCGACAATGTCCAATCTTGCAAAATTCAAGATCGGTAAAGCCGACACAAAGGCCGTCGGCTTCATGGATTGAAATGTCATTGAAATATTAGCAATCATCTAAAGGATTATAGCACAGCCCTCAGGGCTTGGCCTCCACCTGATAGCTTAAAAATCCCTCGCTTGTATGGATCGTCTTATCCGTCAACCATAAGGCCTCACAGCCGGGAAACGAGGCTAAGAGTGTTCGCCCTTCATCTATATCCATCAGCATCAATGCGGTTGACAGGAAGTCGCCGATCGTCGAATCGGTCGCAATGATCGTGACGGCATCGTGAAAGTGTGCGGGATACAAGCTGTCAGGATCCACGATATGCGAGTAGGATTCTCCTTGAAATACAAACGAGCGCTCATAGCCTCCGGAGGTCACCACCGAGCGTCCTTCAATATCGACCTTGTTTAGCAGCATGGATGATTCGGGCTCAGGGTTTCGTATCCCAATACGCCAGGCTTTACCGGTTATCTCATTTTTTCCGATGGCGCGGACGTTGCCTCCAATATCCAATACAGCTGAAAATAAGCCTTCCTGCTCTAGCTTTTCTGCTATTTTTTCCACCGCGTAGCCCTTAGCAATGGCCCCGACATCGAGTGACATGAACGGATCAGCGAGCGTCACAGTTCCCCTATCGCGATCGATCTTAAGTTTATTGATATCAATATGGGAAGCAGCCTTTTCCAAGTCATCCTTATGCGGCAAAAAGGCTTGGTCCGGATCAAGAGAACTGATCGCGCGCGCCTCATGCCAGTGTTTTAAAACGGACCCCATCGCAATGTTAACGCGGCCCCCACTCCTCTCGTAGGCATCCACACCAAAAGCGAGAAGATCCAGAATTTCAGGCGCTACGTCGACAGCCTCCCCAGCCCGGTCATTCACCGTTTTCATATTCACAAGTCCAGGATAATCGTGATAAATATCGTAAAGCTTGTGATATCGCCAGAGTTCGTCTTCGATAAGCTTCTGGTAATGCTCGGCCTCCCCTTGATGCTCTGTGACAAGGATCACGGAGGATACGGTGTCAAAGGGGCCTGTCAGATTAAATTCCGTTCGGATAAGCCTATTTTTGCAAGAAAACGAAAAAAATAGTAACAAGACAAGCGCAAAACACAGCGCCATGTATCTTAAAAGACCGCATTTCCCTTTCATCTTCACTGTCCTTGACCTCTAAAAAACGATTCTAACGGTTTCATCATGGCGTATAGGAGGCTTGACGACAACAACCCCGTCAAAATCGCAAAAATGATGAGCATCGGGATGAGGTATAAAAGCGGCAAGGGGTACGAGAGGAGGGTCACCAAGATGAAGAACTGCCCCAGATTGTGGAAGATGGCGCCTGTCACCGATAACAAGAATAAGGACACACGTCTATCCGTCATCCAGTCCATGAGCATCATGACCAGGACTGACAACACGGTTCCGGACAAAGACACGAGCCCTGCGATTAATCCGCGTGTCATCAGGACGAAAAGACTTTTTAAGACCGCGACGACAAAGGCCTCCCGCCTTCCCAAAAAGAGAAGCGTGGCCATGACCGCAATGTTGGACAGCCCGTAACGGATCGGGACCGGTGAAGGTAAGGGAGGCAAGAATCCTTCCAAAATGGAGAGCGCAAGCGCCATCGCAAGCAAAAGCCCCATGCGCGCGATGTGGCGCGTGCCTGTCCTTTTGATATTTTCACGCGATGAGGTCGACATCAGTCTCCTCCCCGCCCAGAGTGCCGATGACAATCAGGAACCCGTTGGGAACACAGGCCGAAAATTCACCTGCCCGGCCGATTTTCCCTGTCCTGACGCAGATCTGGTCGCTGCAGTCAGATGCGACGAAGGCGATCGTCTGGTCGCTGTATTGGTGAATTAATACCTCGGGATTTTCCGAAAATTGAAAGTCTTTTTCAACCCCAGATAAAAGCTCTGCTTGGGCGATCAACCGATCGTAGTAATAGATTCGGGCCACAAGTACGGTCCCCGTACTTTGATTATGTCCAAGGATGAGCAAAAGGACAGCAAGCAAAACCATGGCGAGGACGACCCATAGATCACTTTTACGAAAAAAGGGTCGTCGGGTGCTAGCCTCCGCTGTCGGTTTCAACGGTTGTTTCTGTCGTTTGTTCTGTGACATCTACGGTCGCCGGTTCTGTCGTGTCTGTAGGGATAGGTTCTGTTTCCGGCGTTGTTTCAACAGGTTCTGTCGGGACTGTTTCGCTCGTCTCCTCAGTCACTTCTTCAGTCGGTGCGGTGGTCGTCGGTTTTGTCACCACGACAACCGGCTTGGGCGTTGAATAGCCGGGGTAGCTCGGATCAGTCGGATCCCAGTTGCGCGGGCCCTGAAGTGCGCCCGGGAGGGGTGCGGGGGCTAAGGCTGTCTGCCCCGGATACACCGCGCTGTAACTTGAAAGCACATAACAGGGCATCCCGCGGTAGGTGTTGCTGTAAAGAAAATTCGCGTCGCGCAATGCCATCCGGATGCATCCGTGAGAACTTGTTTGCTTTCCCAAGACATCGTAGCCGCTCCACATGTAGCAACGCGACGGATCAAATTTTTCGCCGATGTAGTCGTAAGGCACCGAATGGAACCAGATGGAACCGCTCAGATGGGTGGCATAACGCACCCAGCAGTCGACGGTGCTCTTCTCGGAACTGAAGATGGTGAGTTTGGTCTTGGCTCCCCCCAAAATAAAGGGCCTATTCGGGCCTGTGACCGGCGTTCTGTATTGGCTGGTGCCCGTCGAACAGCGGACCGCGTAAGCCTCATATTCTTGGTCCGTATCCGGATCCACGCGGTAGAAAATGATGCGCTGGAGATCTAAAAATACTCGGATGGACGAAAATTTCGCGCCGGAGGCGGCCAAATTATCCGGCCACTTCGATGTCGTGGTTGTGGTCGTGGTGATCGGTGGTTTGGACAATTCTTTGACCGTATGTACCACTTTAGGCGTCGCAGGTGTCGTCGTTGACGTTTCCGACGAAGTCGTCGACCCTACGGTTGACTCTGAGGCACGTGTCGTTTCAGCGCTCGATGGCGGTTCATCCCATTCGGCCACACTGGGCGTCGAAATCGCAAAACCTCCGGTCACGTAGATCGCGCTCGAAACAATGATGACGCCTAGCAAGACGGGGATGTAGTTGAAAAATCGCTTCATCTCTTAACACCTGCCATTGACAAAAATCTTAGTTCATTATACACAAGATTGGCTAATCGTCGTTTTCAGGCGCCTCAGTTTCAGGCGTTTCTGTCGTGGTTGGTATAGGTTCCGTCGTCTCGGGTGGTGCCGTTGTCTCCGGAGGTTCCGTTGTGGTCTCAGGGGGTGCCGTCTCAGTCGGGGTCGTCTCCGGAGGTGTTGTCGTGGCGGTCATCTCTTCTTCAGTCACGACATTGATCTTCGTCCTGACTTCCTCATAGGAACCATCCGGATAGGTGACCACGACAAATACAGTCCTGAGGACAGGATTTGATACGTCAGGCGAATAAAGATAGCGGTAACTTGTGCCCTGCGGGAGCTGCTCCTTGTTGCCGATCGCAGCTGAAGCGGGCGGCAGGGTGCCGGCCGGCGTCATCGGCTGTGTGCCGACGGGCTTATACTTCCAGGCCATGTTGTTTCGCTCGCGCTGACGGTATGGATTGGCAGGATCCGTATCGGTGGGATCCCATCTTGTATTAATGTCCACCGGCGGCAAGGGTTCAGGATCGGGGATGCTGTAGCCCTTACTGCTTTGAAAGATATAGACCGGCATGTCGCGGTGCACATTATTGGCGAGCCAGACCGCGTCACGCATCGCAAGCCGTATACAGCCGTGCGAGATCGTACTGTGACCCAGTGAACGGTAACCGGCAAGGTTAAACAGGCTCTTGTCGAGCGGCACGTCTTTGCCGTCCGGGTCAACGAAGTGATCGTAAGGCTGCGAGTGGAAGAAAATATCGCCCGCCACATGCGTGGCGTAACGCACCCAGACGATGGGGCGTGACTTTGTAAACAGCAGCAATTTGGCGGAATAGCCTGAAATGATGAAAGGTTTATCCGGGGGCGTCACAGGTGTTGGCGTGCTGCCGGCCCCTGAATTGATACGCATCGACACTTCCGCGACCGCTTCACCGCGCGCATTTGTGTGAAAGAAAACGACGCGTTGAATATCCAAGAAAACAATGACGTGCGAGTAGTAGTGCACAATCTCAGGTTCAGTCGTGGTCGTTTCCGTTGAGGTCGTTTCGGTCGTCGTTTCGGTTGTCGTCGTTTCGGTCGTGGTCGTTGTGGGCGTCGTCAACTCCAACTCTGTCGGCAAGGTATTTAAACCGTCCGTCGGCGGTACAGGGCCGCGCTGACAGGAAAAGGCGCAAAGCGCGGACGCTAAAAATGCAGCCGATATAAGGAGAAGCACGAGAGCTTTCCGTTTCATTAGTCGTTTCATATATTGCTAAACATTCTCCGGTTGCAGGTAATCGGGCGGCTCGACGTCCAGTCTATCCGCAATCCACATTAAAATACCATACAAATATCGTTTTGGTAAGAACATTTCGCAACCAAGATTTTCTTCATCGAATATTAAAGCGCTTATGCTATGATGTACCGGATAATTTGACAAAACGTCGCATTATTTTAACAAAAGAGACGCAAAATACCAAATCATGACATTGATTAAGAAGGGGTTTGATCTTATGTTCTACCGCAGAAGTGACGGCACGCTCGTCAAAGACACGCGAGATCCCATTGGCGACATCATGCCTTATATTATGCGCGGAAGAAATGAATCCGCCGTCTATTACAGTAAGTCTTACTGTGTCGAAAATATTCAAGAATACATCCGCGAGCAGCGAAAACTGGGCACACGCATCACGGTGTTCAACGTCATCTCGGCCGCCTGCCTGCACACCTTCTTGCGAAGGCCCCACCTCAATCGCTTTGTCGCGGGGCGCCGTCTTTACCAGCACAATACCTTTGACATTTTGTACGTCGTCAAAACCTCCATGACCGACGACGGCATCGAATCCGTGGCCCGCGTACGCTTTGACGGCGATGACACGCTTACGGACGTCAAAGATAAAATGGCCGAAAGTATTGATGAGATTAAAGGGACGACGGGCAAGGAAGACGACCGCTTCATCGGTATGATCACAAAATTGCCGCGATTTTTGAAACGCTTCATCGTGTGGGCGGCGCGTGTACTGGATTTTCACGGCATGATGCCCAAATCGCTCATGGAACTGATCCCGCTTTATTCTTCTATCTTTATCTCTCATATGGGGAGCATCGGCGGAGACGCGATGTTCCACCATCTGTATGAATTCGGGACAACCTCCATGTTCTGCACGATCGGGAAAATTTATTTGAAACCTTATCGTGACGTCCACACTCGAGAAATCGTCTGGAAGAAAACCATCGACCTGAACATCACGTTGGACGAACGCATCTGCGATGGTTTTTATTTCATCAAGAGTTTGGAATTGTTTGATTCCTTTATTGACAATCCCGCCATGCTTGAACTGACGCCGAATGAAGCTATGATTGAACACGAAAAGAAGCTGCAGGAACGCGAAACACGCGCCCGCGAAAAGCAGGCCACTAATATGGAAGACTATTGGGAGAATATGATGGAGCACCCGGTCGGCGACAACGAGTAAACGTTCATGGGAGGAAGCGCAAGGCTTCCTCCTCTTTTTGCATGACGCGAAGCGCGCCCAGGGCCAGGGCCTCCATCTCAAGTTCACCGGGAAATACATGGACGGGTGCCATAAAACGCACCCGTTTTTCGATTTCGTTGGTGACACGCTTGGAATGTGCCATCCCCCCCGTCAGGATAATCGCCTGAAGATCGCCGTCGACAACCGTGGCAAGGCCACCGATGGCCTTGGCGACCTGGTAGCTTAATGCTTCATACAGTAAAGCCATGTAAGCGTCCCCTGACGCGGCTTGCTGCTCGATCGCGATGGCGTCGTTCGAGCCTGTGTAAGACAAAAGTCCGCCCTTGCCCGTTTCATAGTCGTAAAGCGCGTCAATCCCCTCGTTCCGTGCGATCTGTACGGCTGTGAAAATGGGCAAGCCCCCTGCCCGTTCTGTCGAGAAAGGTCCTTCATCGGCGGAGACGACATCGATCATCTGGCCCTTTGACTGCAGATTCAGGGAGATACCCCCGCCCAGGTGGGCGACAATGACATTGGATGAAAGAAGATCAAAACCTTCCCGGTCGGCCACTTTGCGCGCGACCGCCCGCGTGTTCAGCACATGCGAAAAACTTCGGCGATCATAGCCCTTAACGCCTGACAGACGCGCGAGCGGTTCAAGTTCATCCACCGAAACGGAGTCGTAAATATAGGCCGGAATGCCATATTCAGTCGCTATCTCAAACGCAATGCCCGCGCCCAGGTTTGAGGCATGTTGTTCCACCGGATGATCAAGCAGGGTATTCACCATTGCCTCATCCACCGCATAGGCGCCGTGGCGCACCGGCGGGAGCATGCCGCCCCGGCCTACGACGACGTGAAGCGCGTCCCCTTTAATCGGTAATTCATCGATAAACTCTTTCACCCGCATAATTCGCATGGGCAGTTCATCGCGGATCGTTTCAAATTGCGAAAGCTCGTCATGCGTATGATTAATCTTTTTTTGGGCGCGTTCTGTTTCACACGAGAAGAGCGCGACCTTCGTGGATGTTGAGCCCGGATTGATCACGAGAATGTTCATGATTCCCCCTATCTCTGATCCGCGGCAACTAAAGCGGAACAGGCAATTGAATAAATTTTTTCATCGGTTGACGCAGAGCGTGAAGTTAATACCACGGGGGTTCGGGCGCCCATTAAAAATCCGGCAAAACGAGCTCCACCACCATAGACGAGCGATTTTGCCAGTAAGTTACCTGAGACAAAATCGGGGACGAGGAAGATATCCGCGTCGCCCGCCACGGGACTGTCATAACCTTTCAATCGCGCCGCTTCTTTTTCAAAGGCAAGGTCAAATGAAATCGGCCCTTCCACCTGAACGTCACCGAACACTCCTTTTTGGGACAATGCTTTCAGTTCAGCGGCCCGAACCGTTTCAGGCATTCGTTCATGGACTTTTTCCACGGCGGCCAAGCAGGCGACCTTAGGCGTCTTGACATCAAAGGCCCTGATGGCAGTTAAGGCATTCTTCAAAATGCCCTGCAATTGATCCGGATCGGGATACATCACCATCCCGCCGTCTGTGATGATGAGCAGTTTATGGTAGCGCGGCACATCAAGGACGGCGACATGCGAAATCAAAGACCCTGTGAGTAAGCCGTATTCCTTATGAACAATTTCTTTTAAAAGAACTGTCGTATCGATATTCCCTTTGAGGATCATATCCTGTTCGCCGTTATGAACCGCTATGACGGCTTGTTTGGCATCCTCAAAATAGGAGGCCTGTATAAGCCCCATCGCCTCGGCCTGTTTTGCGGCTAAGCGTGTATTTTCGTCCGGACAAACCACCGCGCAGCGTTTGCTTGTTGCGCCGTTTTTCACCTGTTCAATAATCTTTGTAAATCGATTCTCCATAGTTTTCTCCCGCAACATCAACATGGGTTCTTTAAAATTATAACCATTATATAGGTACGGGTCACCAATGACGCCATTGGACGATTGAGGATTAATGCAGGCATAATGTACGAATATTCGACAAATGTCATCAATATTTTTGTGGATGCTATCCCTTTTATGCTATACTTTCGGGAAGACTTAACGGAAATTCTATTTTCGTAGAATCAAACTTAGAGGGAGTTACATATGGAAGTTGGGAGAAGTGCGAAGCGCGTCGACGCTTTTGACAAAGTGACCGGTCGCGCCAAATACACGGATGACTTAAGTCCCAAGAATGCTTATGTATCGAGGATCCTACACTCAACCATCGCACATGGACGGGTGCTTCACATCGACACGACAGAGGCTTTGAAAATCAAAGGTGTTGTCAAAATCCTCACCTGTTTCGATGTCCCCGATATACTATTTTCGACCGCAGGTCACCCCTGGGCGACGGATCCTGCCAAACAGGACATCGCCGACCGAAAAATACTCAATGAGCATGTTCGCTACTACGGTGACGACATTGCGGTTGTCATCGCGGAAGACTACGTGGCCGCGGACCGCGCGATCAGAGCGCTGAAAGTCGAGTACGAGGAATACCCCTTTGTGCTTGATCCGATCGAAGCCATGCAGGACGGTGCCCCCGTTATTCACGCAGAACGTCCGGACAATGTTTTGGGACATTCTAACATCACGATCGGCAACTACGAAGAAGCCATTAAAGAAGAAGGACTCATCAAGGTGGAAGGCTGGTATCACACGCCGACTGTCCAGCACGCGCACCTTGAAAATCATGTATGTTACGCCTATGAAGAGCAGGGTGGTCGTATCACCGTCGTCTCATCGACGCAGATTCCCCACCTGATCCGTCGTATTGTGGCCCAATCCCTGGGCCTGCCCTGGGGAAAGGTACGCATCATTAAACCTTACATCGGCGGTGGCTTCGGCAATAAGCAAGACGCGCTTTATGAGCCTTTATGCGCCTGGATGACGACTCAAATCGGCGGCCATCCTGTCAAATTTGACACTAGCCGCGAGGAGACCTTCGTCAGCAACCGCGTACGCCACGCCATGCACGCTCACTTGATTTCCTGGCTTCGCCCGGACGGTGAGCTTGTCGCAAGAAAAATGAAACTTTATTCCGATAACGGCGCCTACGCCTCACACGGACACGGTGTTTCACAAAAGGCGATGGGAGCGGTCCCTCAGCTTTACCCCTGTGCCAATATTGTGACCGATTGCTGGACCGCCTATACGAACAAGCCGGTGGCCGGCGCGATGCGCGCTTACGGTATTCCTCAGGCGATGTTCCAGCTTGAAAGCCATGTCGATGACATTGTCAAGGCATTGGATCTTGATCCGCATGAGTTCCGGCAAAGACATTGTATGCCGGTCGGCTACTATGACGATTTTTCAAAGAACGAACTCTACGACGACAGCCTGCGCCAGACCATGGACAAGGCACGCGAGCTGATGGACTACGACCGCAAACACGAGCTGTATAAGAATCAAACAGGCCCCGTGCGTAAGGGAATCGGCTTGGCGCTGTTCTGGTACAACACCGCGGTCTGGCCGATCAGTATCGAGACCTCCACCTGTCGCCTCATGATGAATCCGGATGGCTCCATCCAGGCCATGATCGGCGAGACGGAAATTGGTCAGGGCTTTGATACAGTCTTCGCGCAAATGGTCGCGGACGCCGTCGGCGTTAAGACAGAAGATGTGCATGTGTTCACCAATCAGGACACGGACGTCTCCCCTTACGGTTCCGGCGCATACGGATCACGCCAAACGTACGTCTCAAGTTTCTCCATCGCGCAAACAGGTAAGCTCCTTCGCGAAAAGTTATTGAAACACGCGCACGACATGACGCGCATGCCCGTTGAAGTACTCGATGTGGTTGACGGAAACATCGTGCGTAAGACGGACGGCCGCGTCCTGATGTCGCTAGAATACATGTTGACTGAAACACTGTACGATATGAAGCGCAGTGAAAACGTAGCGGCTGAGAGCACCTATTCTGTGCAGAGTAACGCCTACTCATTTGGCGTCTCCATCGCGGAAGTCGAAGTTGACATCCCGATGTGCCAGGTGAAGCTTTTGGATATCGTGAACGTCCATGACTGCGGCCAGTTGATCAATCCTGCCCTTGCGGAAGCGCAGGTACACGGCGGCATGAGCATGGGTATTGGCTACGGCCTCTATGAGACTTTGCTCATCGATGAAAAAACGGGACGCGTTTTGAACGACAACCTGCTCGACTACAAGCTTCCGACCACGATGGATCATCCTGATCTGAAAGCGGGTTTTGTTGAGAATTGGGAGCCGACCAACCCCTTTGGTACCAAGGCGCTCGGCGAACCGCCGGCCTGCTCCCCTGCCCCGGCCATCCGCAATGCGGTGCTGCAGGCAACCGGTGTCAGTGTCAACACGATCCCGATGTCGCCGCATCAATTGTTTAAGGATTTCACAAAAGCCGGTCTTCTCGAATCAGAAGAAGAGCGAAAACTTCGCCGCAAAGCGTACGAAGAGCTGAAAGACACTGTCATCCACGTCACAGATGAGCCGGAAACGACCGCTGTCGAGACAAAAAGCCCTGATTTGCAGTCGCGTGGCAATGAGTAAGTGAGGAGATACTATGTACGATATTAATCACATTTACGAAGCGACCTCAGTCGAACACGCGGTCCAATTGCGCGTCGAGCAGCCCCAGGCAAAAATCATCAGCGGCGGCTCCGACATCCTGATCAGCATCCGGGCCGGTGAAATGGCCGGCTGTGACCTGATCAGCATCTTTGGATTAGACGAACTGCGCGGTGTGACGCTTGACGAGGACGGCACGCTCCGAATCGGAGCCTTGACAAGCTTTACTCATCTTGCCAACGATCCGCTCATTAAAGAGCTCATCCCTGTTTTAGGGGAGGCGGCGGATGCTGTCGGAGGACCTCAGGTACGAAACATCGGAACCATCGGCGGCAACACCTGTAATGGTGTGACATCCGCGGACACTGCCTCCACCCTTCTGGCGCACGACGCCCTGATGGAGCTCACCGGTAAAGATGGCGTCCGGCTTGTCCCCTTGACCGAGTTTTATCTCGGCGCGAAGAAAGTGGACCTTCGTCCCGATGAAATCGCGACGGCTATCTTGATTCGTCCGGAAAGCTACCAAGGTTATTTCGGCCATTACACCAAGTACGCCATGCGCAACGCGATGGATATCGCAACCAGCGCATGTTCGGTCAATGTCAAGCTGAGTGAAGACAAAAAAACCATTCTGGACGCCAGAATCGGCTACGGTGTCGCGGGCCCAGTCCCGATGAGAACGCCTTCGGCCGAACAGGCGGTCAAAGATAAGCCGGTGTCCGCTGACACGGTGGAGGCATTCGCCGCGGGCGCACTCGAAGATGTCAACCCCAGAACAAGCTGGCGCGCGACAAAAGAGTTCCGTCTGCAGATTCAAGGAGAGCTGGCGCGCCGCGGCCTCACAGAAGCGATTCGGCGCGCGGGAGGTAAAGTGTCATGAGTCAGATCCAATATAAAGCGATCACATTCACATTAAACGGTAAAGAAGTCGCCGCGTCGATCGATGTGCGCGAGTCCTTAGCGGATATGCTGCGCAACGATTTCGGCATGACATCCGTCAAAAAGGGCTGCGAGGTCGGTGAATGCGGAGCCTGCACCGTGTTGATCAACGGTGTCCCCTACGATTCTTGTATTTTCCTTGCGATCTGGATTGACGGCAAGGAAGTGACCACGCTTGAAGGTCTAATGGATGAAGAGGGCAACATCTCGGATATCCAGCAGGCCTTTATCGATGAAGCGGCCGTCCAATGCGGTTTTTGCACCCCGGGCTTCATCATGTCGGCGGAGCATCTCTTAAGAGAAGGAAAGCGCTACACACGCGATGAGATCAGAAAAGAGCTCTCCGGCAATATGTGTCGCTGCACGGGTTACCAGAATATTGTGAACGCCGTTGAAAAAACGATGGAGAAACGTTTGGAAGAAAAAGAAGCGTAATCAGGAAGTGCGAGACAACATTGAAAACGGGCCGCCCTCTCTGGCGGCCTGTTTAGTTAATACGTAGAAAAGGCGGGTTCCCAACCCGCCTTTTCTAGTTCCCGTATCCGGCAAATAATTGCCCCCAATAGTATCGATAGGGTTGGTCAGCGTCGTAGTAACAACCCACCCCGATTTCGCTGTATCTTGGATTCATAATATTCTTACGATGACCTTCAGATTCCATCCAAGCCTGAACCACACGCTCGGGCGTCCGCTGCCCTGCCGCAATATTCTCACCGGCACAGATGTAATTGACATTAATGGCGGTCGCCCATTTCTTACCGTTCGGACGCGTATGTGAGAAAGACTCCACAATTTCCACGGCTCTCAAGGCCGCCGAGCTGCGAAGCGATTTATTCGCTACGACAGGTTGAAGTCCTTCTTTGGCTCGCTCAATATTAACAAGGCGTATCACTTCTGTTTCAAAGTCGTAACAGAAATACCCTGCGACTACCACCGTCTGGGGAGCGGACGTCGTAGTCGTCGTCGGCTTCTCGGTCGTAGTGGTCGTGGTCGTCGTCGGCTTCTCGGTCGTAGTGGTTGTGGTCGTTGTCGGCTTCTCAGTCGTGGTCGTCGTGGTTGTGGTTGTGGTGGTTGTCGTGACCGTGGTCGGCTTCTCGGTAGTCGTGGTTGTCACCGTCGTCGGCCTTTCGGTCGTTGTCGTGGGAGTTGGGGTCGGCACCGTAGTCGCGGGTGTTGTCACCGGAGGCGCCTTGTGGGCGATGTCAAGAGGTGTGGGTTCAAAAAAGCGCGCCTTTTTGGGTGTGTCAGCGCGCTTCGTTTCTTTGATTGTCAACTCATCATTATTGCCCATAGGCATGATATCGTTCACAGGGGTCGGCTCCACATAGCCGCGCACATCGGACAATGGAAACACATTGATTGCCCCAGCCAGGAAAAGGAATATTAAGCTGATGATGATGTTCCTTTTCATGCTCTCTCTCCAACTACTGAACTTTCAAGTCATTCCCTTCAGGTGGATTCGTATCACCCTTCGTGACAATCATATTACTAAGGCCATTTCTAACATGTCAATGGTAATACCTAATTTGTTCAGAATATTTTCAGCAATTATGCAAATATTCTCAAATTCTGTATAAAAACATGTTCATTTATGACGGGTCATTTGTTTGTTTTGAACACATTGCGCTCAAAAGCGGTATAGTAGAGGGGATTCAAAAGACAAGGAGCATCTAACATGGTAATCAGTAATGATACAATCCAATACATTTTGGACAGAAGTAGTATCCGCGCGTACCAAAGCCAGCCACTGAACAAAGAACGCATCGATCTGCTTAAACAATCGGTCCTCGCCGCCCCCACTGCACGCAATCGCCAGCAATTACGCTACGCATTTGTTACCGATCAGAGCATCATCGAGCAAATCGATGCACGGATCTTTCATTATTGTGATCCGGATATGCAAAAGATTATGGAGGAGCGCAATTCGTCAAGTTTCTTCTATGGCGCACCCCTCTGTGTCTTAATCACCGGGGAAGACACCCTTTGGATCGACATCGATGCGGGCATCGCCATCCAGACCCTGGCCATTGCGGCGCAGTCTCTGGGCCTTTCGAGCGTGATCTTAGGGATGCCGCGCCTTGCCTTTAAAAAAGATGACCCCGAAAACTGTCGTGCGCTTTTAAAGATAGGAGAAGATGAGAAATTTTGCATCGCAATCGCGATCGGCTACGCAGACATGACAAAAGCACCCCACCCGCACAACCATAGTCTGATTTCAGATTACTAATCGATCCTAAAATCGTCGAGGCTTAAGCTGGCTTCGTGTTAATATGGAGCATCCGAACAATCTCGGATGTGGAGGTTATTTATGAACTGGGCTTTCTGGCCGATCGTCTCGATCATGGTTTCGCTGGGTGCTTTTGCCATCGGGTATTATTTTTACAATTACATTAAAAACTCCCGAGCGCGAATGAGGAAATTGACCGCTTTGGTGATCTCATCCGCGAAGGCGCCATGTCCTTTCTCAAAACAGAAAACAAAGTCCTCACCCGATTTGTGTTAGCGACGACTTTGATCATCGTGCTTTTTGTACCCCCTATATGGAAAAGCACTTCTATATTGAGCAACATTGCGATGGGGCTCTGTTACATTTTCGGCGCCATCTTTTCAGGGCTGGCCGGCTATGTCGGCATGCGCGTCGCCACCATCGCGAATGTCAAAACGGCGTCAGCGGCCGAAAAAGGCCTCACCCATGCCTACCGCGCAGGATTTCGCGGCGGGGCGGTCATGGGACTGGCCATCGTGGGGAGCTGTCTTTTAGGCGCCTCCCTTGTGTACCTAATCTTCCCTCATGATCCGAATTTTTTACTCGCTTTCAGTTTCGGCGCAAGCTCGCTCGCGCTCTTTGCGAAAGCCGGAGGCGGCATTTTCACCAAAACAGCCGACATCGCGGCTGACTTAACAGGCAAGGTGGAACTGGGCATCCCCGAGGATGACCCGAGAAATCCGGCCGTCATCGCGGACAACGTCGGCGACAATGTCGGTGACGTCGCGGGAATGGGCGCAGATCTTTTCGATTCAAACGTCGCTGCCATCGCCGCTTCACTCGTCCTCGCCCTCGATCTTAAGCAGGCACCCTTCATCTTCATGGCCTCGGCCATGGGCCTCTTAGCCTCCAAGGTCGGTGTCTTTATCTCTAATGTGAAAGAAGGCAAAAGCCCAGGCAAGGCACTCAACCGAGGCACGTATTTTACCACCGCCCTGTTTTTACTGTTAACGCTCGGGGCCAGTTTAATCTTCCAATTTGAACTGAGACTTTGGGGCGCCGCCATGGTGGGCCTGCTCGCAGGAACCGTCATTGGTTTTTCATCCGAAATCTTCACCTCCGACGAAGGCAAACGTGTGGCGGCCGTCGCACGCATCTCACAGCAGGGACCCGCGTTTACAATCCTTTCAGGCTTCAGTTATGGTCTTTTGTCAAGCTTTCCTTCGCTAATCGGAATCGCCGGTGCGGCGCTGGGCGCCTATAAGCTTTGCGAACCCTTAGGCCAAGACTATGCTGTTTTTGGCATCGCGCTCTCCGCGGTGGGCATGTTGTCCATTATCGGGATGGTGACGGCCAATGACGCTTACGGGCCGATCGTTGACAACGCGCGCGGCCTAAGCGAGATGAGCGGTTTGGGCGATGAGGTGCTCCGTGTCACCGATGAGCTCGACGCCGCGGGTAACACCGCCAAGGCGATCACCAAAGGATTTTCCATCGGGGCGGCGGGTTTGACGGTCATCGCGCTGTTGGCCGCTTACCGCGAAACCCTCATGAATATTCTGGGGGATGATTTCCTCAAGGGTTTTGACATTCTCGACCCGCTCGTCTTCTTCGGCATGCTGGTCGGGGTCGGCGTGCCCGCGGTCTTTTCGGCCATGCTCATGATGGGCGTGAACCGCAACGCGGACCGCATGGTGAATGAGATCCATCGCCAATTCGACGAGATTCCCGGCTTGAAAGAAGGTCGGGCGGGGGTTGAACCCGATTACAACCGCTGCATCGATATTGCGACGGTGGGTGCTTTGAAAGAACTGCTTCCGGCAGGCATTATGGCCATGGGGGTGACACTTCTCGTGGGCTTTATCGGCGGCGTATATGCCATCGCCGGTTACTTAGCCGGCAACATCTTGAGCGGCGTGCTTTTGGCCCTTCTCATGAGCAACGCGGGTGGTATGTGGGACAACGCCAAAAAATATGTGGAGGCAGGAAACTTCGGGGGCAAAGGCTCCCCCGCGCACAAGGCGACGATCATTGGGGATACGGTCGGCGATCCTTTTAAAGACACCGCGGGGCCCTCGATCAACACACAGATCACCGTCGTCTCACTTGTCTCTTCATTGGCGGCAGGACTTTTTGCCGCATTCTCAATATTTGGTTAAAAGGAAGGACAAAGAACCATGCATCCTCTACAAGGCAAATGGAAAATAGTGGCACACACTTCATTCGGCGATCTGCCGAGCGTCAATGAGATTACCGTGGACGGCGACACGTTTCACGGGGTCATGCACGATGAAAAATCGGGTAAAGACTACGACATTATCAACGGCAAGATTGACGGCAACCACTTCACACTGGAAACATCCATGAGTTTCGTGGTCTTTTCGATTAACGTGGACCTTGAAGGGACCCTGTCCGAAGACGGGAAAACCATTGAAGGGACCGTCACCGCCATGTCGAAAACGGGAAACTTCGAAGGTGAAAAAATCGAATAGTTTGAAGTTTGTGTCTTAGCGGAGAACCGTGTCATCAAGCGATAACTGCTGCTCGTAATCCGACACGGGAAGCGCGGGCAACTCGTAATTGGAGTGGTACTGCTCGTACATGACCGCGAACATATGCTCTTTGCGAAAACTCTGCAAAAAGGCATGTTGGTCAAGGCTGTCGCGGGACAGCTCGATCATGCTGACCGCGATGTTGGAACAGTGATCCGCGATACGCTCCATACTCGTCAGGACATCCATCAAAATGAATCCGAGTTCCAAGGTGCAGCGCCCGTCTTGCAGCCGCTGCACATGGCGCGCCTGCAGTTCATCGGTGAGTTCATCCACTACTTCTTCCAAAGGCTCCACATGCGTGGCAAGCTCCAGGTCGTCGGTCACGAAGGCCTGGACGGTTGTGTCTAAAAGCCGCCCGACGGCTTGTTTGTAGATCTCCAATTCACTGACGGCCGACTGAGAAAAGCACACCTGCTTGTCACTCATCTCTTTTGCGGAACGCGCAATACTTAAGGCATGGTCCGAAATTCGTTCAAAATCACTTAAGCTCTGCATCAGTAAGGTCAAAAGCTGCTTCTCTCGATCCGTCACATGGCGCGCGTTGATCTGCACCATATAAGTTCCCAGGTGATCCTCATACTGATCGACCAGATCTTCCATACGACTGTTGTCGCGGAATTTTTGTGCGTCATATACATCCAGGAGTTCTGAAGATGAGGCAAATTGCCGTCCGACTAGCTCAGCCATCTGATTGGTCAGCTGACGACTTTGGGTAACGGCAAATCCCGGTGTCTCTAAAAAGCGCGGATCAAGCGCCGCGAACACCGAAGCCTCCTCCAAGAGATCGAACTGTTCGCCTTCTTTGGTCGGCGTGATCCAGACAACAAATTTCACCAGCCAATCACGGAAAGGTAAAAACAGCGCGGTCGCGCTCACCTTATACGCGGTGTTCATGATCGCGATGTCGATGGCGCCGGGGCTGTGATTCAGAAAACTAAACGGGCGAATCGCGTTCAGTAAATAGAATCCTGACATGAAAACCGCGGTTCCCATCATGTTGAAAAACAAATGAATGAGTGCGGCGCGTTTCGCGTTCTTGGTCGTATTGATGCTGCTTGTGAGCGCCGTGACGCAGGTCCCGATATTTTGACCCATGATGATGGGGATCGCGGTCCCGAAACGAGCATGAGGCCGTTGCTCATTTCCCGCATCCCGTATAAGAATAATGCCAACCCTCCCAAGAGAGTCACGATTGCAAAAATATCCATGATCACCTTCGGGTCATAACGTTTTTGACCCAATCTCCGTCATTATACTGAAAAATCTGAATGATTTTGCCTGCCTTTTCAAAATGACTCCGATGCTATACTTATTCCAGCTAAAAGGAGAAGGAGATGAACGCATGATTACCATCATCGGAAGCATCAATATGGATCTCGTCGTGAACACCCAAAGGGCGCCCGAACAGGGTGAAACCGTGACCGGTGACGATTTTCACCAGATTCCGGGTGGCAAAGGAGCCAATCAGGCCGTCGCCGCCGCGCGGGACGGTGCCGCCACCGTGATGGCTGGACGCGTCGGCAATGATGCCTTTGGGAATATCTTGATCGAGACACTCGGTCAAGACCCCATCGACACGAGCTTCATCGAAAAGGTAAGTGATACCTCCACAGGCGTCGCCCAGATCATCGTCGATCAACAAGGGCATAACCGCATTGTGGTTGTGCCGGGTGCAAACGGCTGTTTCACAGCGGATGACATGGACGCTTTACGTCCCCTTATTGCACGCTCTAACGTCCTCTTATTGCAACTTGAGATACCGCTTGAGGCCGTTGAAAGAGCCCTTGTTATCGCGCGGGAAGAAAGAGTGTTCAGCATTTTAAATCCCGCCCCGGCGGTCTCATTACCATCTTCGATTTATCAGAATGCGGATCTTATGACTCCCAATGAGACAGAACTTTTGCTTTTGAGTGATTGGCCCAAACAGGATACAAGCGCCTTTGATCGGGCAGGCGCTGTATTGTTGGAACGCGGCCTCTCAACACTCGTGGTGACACTCGGCGAACAGGGTTCCTTACTGATTAACAACAATGGAAACGCACGTTTTACCGCCTATCGCGTCGCCATGGTCGATTCGACTGCGGCCGGCGACTGCTTTAACGGTGTGTTAGCCGCTGGGATCGATCGCCTGATCGAAGCGCGAAAAGACAGGCTATATCCCTTCATCCCCTCGATTGATGAACTCGCGCCGATCATTGACCGCGCGACACGGGCGGCCGCCATCTCCGTCACACGGCGAGGCGCTCAACCTTCCATCCCGAAGGCGCATGAAACAGACGCCTTTGATAGCTGGTATGAAGCACATCGCGTATGAAACAACAAGATCCCATTATCGTGTCCCTGACAAAAGAGGGACTCACGATCGACTGTCTTTTTTCGTACAATCGGCGTTCCAAAGAGGTTCAAGAAACGATCGATCAGGGCATTATCGACCATTGGAGCGGACACTACAAAATCACGGATGACATAAAAAAGGCAATTATGGTTTTTTGTGAAGCCAAAAATATGCCTCCCCATGACTTCGACTCGCACCTTCAAGTGCATGTACACATAAGGCATGTGCAACGAGAAGATATTTCAAAAAGGCGCACGGTCCGCATCTACTATAAACCCTCACTTTTCCTTCCTGCTCATGTCGCAAGCCCTTTTTATCGGCGACTATGGGGCATTTTTAAAACGGGGCAAATCGAGAGCATCGGCTTAAATTGGAGCCCCAAATATCCGGGTTACATGGTGCTTCCCACTCAAACGCCTATGCGGTACCTACCGCATGTGGCCGCCCATGAGGCCGGCCATATTTTCGGCCTGGGAGATGCCTACGGCGCCTGGTACCGCTTTTATGAACCGGCCCGGGATACCTCGGGCTACATGATGCGTGACAACACACAGGTGAGAGAGCAGGAAATTGCCATGCTCATACGGGCCCACGCGACAGGCCGCATGCAATATTTCCCGCGCATTTTTCGCCCAAGCTCCGTATTTAAAGGGCTCATGCGTGCCCTTACCTCACCATTTAAAAGAATATCGAAAAAGCGTAACCGTTGACTACTCTTAACCGAAGCGATTGTCAATCGCGCCGTTCTGGTTTATGCTGAAAAGCAGCCCGTCTGGACGTCTTTTAGATTTTTTGGCGGGTCAAATAAATTATAAGGAGGAACTGACATGCCACAGCAGGAACAACCACTCAATGATCCTTTGGCGGATCAAAAGAAAGAACAGGTTGTGATGACGACGACAGCGTCGGATGAAGACCGTGAATTGGACATGCATGCGTTTTGGCATAGCAGTTCCCATGTGCTGGCGCACGCTGTGAAACAGCTTTGGCCTGAAACAAAACTGGCCATAGGACCTGCGATTGAAAACGGTTTTTACTACGACTTCGATCGGGAAGGAGGATTTTCCTCAGAAGACCTCGAACTTATCGAAGAGACCATGAAGAAAATCGTGAAAGCCAATTACAAGATCGAACGCTTCACACTGCCTCGCGATGAGGCCATAGAATTTGTCAAAAGTCAGGATGAACCCTACAAACTTGAGATGCTTCTTGATCTTCCCGAAGATGAGGAAATCTCCTTTTACCGTCAGGGTGACTTCACGGACCTTTGTGCGGGCCCGCATGTACGCTACACCAAGCAGATCAAGGCCTTTAAATTATTGAGCGTTTCAGGCGCCTATTGGCATGGGGACGAAAAAAACAAGATGCTGACACGCATCTACGGCACTTCCTTTCCGACTAAAAAGGAACTCGAAAACTACCTCCAGATGTTGGAGGAGGCAAAAGCGCGTGATCACAGGAAGCTGGGCCGCGAGCTGGAGCTCTTCATGATGTCGGATGTGGGGCCGGGATTCCCCTTCTTGTTGCCGAAGGGCAAAATCCTCAAAGACTTGCTGGTCGACTACTGGAAAGAAATCCACTACGAAGCGGGCTATGTCTTAATCGAAACGCCCATCATCCTGTCAAGGAAGCTTTGGGAAGAGTCCGGTCACTGGGAACACTACCAGGAGAATATGTACACGGTCAAAATTGACGAGGAAGACTATGCCGTCAAACCCATGAACTGTCCGGGCGCAATGCTGGTTTACAAAAGCAAACCGCATTCCTACCGCGATCTGCCCTTGCGAATGGGCGAGTTGGGGCTGGTACACCGCCACGAATTGTCCGGAACCCTTCACGGTATGATGCGCGTTCGAGCGTTTACTCAGGACGATGCGCATCTGTACATGACACCGGATCAGCTGCCCGGCGAGATCAAGGGGATCTTCCACTTGATTGACAGTGTCTACCGCAAGTTTGGCTTTGATTATGACGTCGAACTGTCGACCCGGCCTGATAACGCAATGGGTGACATCGAGGACTGGAATTACGCAGAGAGTGTCTTGAAAGAAGTTTTAGATGAACTCGGTACCCCCTACCAGGTGAACGAAGGCGACGGCGCCTTCTACGGACCGAAAATCGATTTCCACATTAATGACGCGATCGGCCGAAGCTGGCAGTG
>Ga0265293_10003147_pt1 | contig 31200 bp, 28 predicted proteins | sample Munlanlewell138R_FD_192505 | JGI IMG/M metagenome (GOLD analysis project Ga0265293, IMG submission 192505) | Leachate microbial communities from a municipal landfill in Southern Ontario, Canada - Leachate well 138R | ecosystem: Engineered > Solid waste > Landfill > Unclassified | place: Canada... | reverse complement strand
TGTATCTTTTTCATTTTTAACTTTTAGCATTCTTGTTTCTCCGGTTCATCGTTCAACCTACCAACCTACCAACCTACCAACCTACTAACCTAGTAACCTAGTAACCTAGTAACCTAGTAACCTAGTAACCTACCAACCTAGTAACCTACTAACCTAGTAACCTAGTAACCTAGTAACCTACCAACCTGCTACAGTTCACAATAGACACCATCTTCAGCGAGGTTCTTACAGGGATAACGCCAGGTGTTTCTACTGCCCTCGATCAGCTCATCCGCCACATCGGGTCCCCATGATCCGGCGGGGTAGCCATGGAGCGGAGCCTCGTCACCGTTGTCCCAGTGATCAAGCACCGGCTGTACAAACCGCCAGGTCTCTTCCGCGGCATCGCTGCTCATGTAGAGAGTGTTGTCGCCCCTCATACAATCCAGGATCAGTCGCTCGTATGCGCTGGGAATGTAATGATCGTTCAGTTCGGAATAATGGAAGTCCATGTTTACTGTTTTTACTTCAAACCCTCTGCCTGGCACCTTCATGCCTGTTTTGAGCAGCACCCCTTCATCCGGCTGAATGCGCAGGATCAGCTGGTTGTCGGAGTGGAAGGAGCCGTCGGCTGTTTTAAACAGTTTCTGCGGTGAGGGACGGAAGTGAATCACCACCTCGGTCACATTGGTGGGTAACCGTTTTCCTGTGCGGATATAGAAGGGGACATCCTGCCAGCGCCAGTTGTCTATGAAAACCTTCATGGCCGCATAGGTCTCTGTCCGCGATTGCTCATCGACATTCTTCTCCTGACGATACCCCTGGTAGTGCTTGCCCCTCACAGTCGATTCGGTGTACTGCCCTCTGATCACATTCTTCCTAAGTTCCTCTTTGTTGAAGGGACGCAGTGAACGAAACACCTTCAGTTTCTCGTAGCGGATATCCTCCGGTGAGATCTTGGCCGGAGCTTCCATAGCCACCAGTGAGAGGATTTGCAGCAGGTGGTTCTGGATCATGTCGCGGAGAGCACCTGAGTGGTCATAGTACCCACCCCGCTCTTCCACTCCAAGGCTTTCAGCAGCGGTGATCTCCACATGCTGGATGAAGTTGCGATTCCATAGCGGCTCATAGATGCCGTTGGCAAAGCGTGTCACCATCAGGTTCTGCACCGTTTCTTTTCCCAGATAATGGTCGATCCGGTAGATCTGCTCCTCATTAAAAAACTCCAGTAGCTGATCATTCAGCCGGATGGCGGATTGAAGGTCATGACCGAACGGTTTCTCGATGATAATCCTTCGGAATCCCTTCTGTTGCAGTGTCAGCCCCTGGCCGTAGAGGTATTTCGGTATTGTAGTGTAAAGTGATGGGGGGGTGGACAGGTAAAAAGTGTAATTCTGACCCAGCTCATATTGCCTGTTTAGCCGGTCCAGTTTCTCTTTTACCTCTTTGTATTCCTCTCCTTTGCCGGTATCAATACTGAGGTAAAAAAGTTTGGAGAGAAATGCCTCCACCTGCTTCGTTGTTGCCTCTCCGTAATGGGAGAATTGGTGTATCGCCTCCTTCATCTTCATTCGGAACTGTTTGTCGGTGTAGGACGAACGGCTGACGCCCAACACGGCGAATCCCGTCGGAAGAGAGTCGTTCATATGGAGGTCGAAGAGTGCCGGAATCAGTTTCCTGTATGTGAGGTCGCCAGAGGCACCGAAGATGACCAGCGCCTGGTTGTCTGTTTTTTTCATTTCGTTGTGGTGATTGACTATTTCTGTAAACAAATCTACAGATAAAAAGTTGAACAGGCCCGGGGGAATAAAAAAATTGACCATCCATAGAAAGTATTCATCACCAGCTGTTTGATATTTAATGATTTTGTTGTATCTTTGCCGCTCGAAAATATTGTGCTTTTATTTAACGAATTAATTATTAATTAGGTATGAACAATTACGAAACCGTTTTCATTTTGACTCCCGTTTTGTCTGATGCTCAGATGAAGGAAGCGGTTGGAAAATTCAAAAACCTCCTTACAGAACAAGGAGCTGAGATTGTAAACGAAGAAGATTGGGGACTGCGCAAGCTGGCTTATCACATTGACAAGAAAACCACAGGGTTTTACACCTTCCTGGAATTCAATGCAGAACCCTCTGTGATCGACAAGCTGGAGATCAACTTCCGTCGTGATGAACGTGTGATTCGCTTCCTGACCGTGAAGCAGGATAAGTTCGCACTGGAATATGCTGAGAAGAGAAGAAACAACAAAGGCGGTAAAAAGCAGGAAGCACGTGGCGAAGAGAAAGCGCGTGATCACAAAGCCGAAGTAGTATCAAACGTAAAGGAGGATTAAGAAATGGCCAAGCAATCAGAAATCAGATATTTGACTCCCCTGTCGGTAGATGTAAAGAAGAAGAAATATTGCCGCTTCAAGAAAAATGGCATCAAGTACATCGATTACAAGGATCCCGAATTCCTGAAAAAGTTCCTCAACGAACAAGGCAAGATTTTGCCGAGAAGAATCACCGGCACATCACTGAAGTTTCAACGTCGTATTGCGCAAGCAGTGAAAAGAGCGCGTCACATCGCTTTGCTTCCGTACGTAACCGATTTAATGAAATAAGAAGGAGGAAGAGATATGGAAGTAATTTTGAAAGAAGATATATTGACATTGGGCTACAAGGATGATGTAGTCAACGTGAAAAAAGGATATGCCCGCAACTACCTGATCCCCCAGGGGAAAGCAATTATTGCAAGTGAATCGGCAAAGAAAGTGCTGGCTGAGAATCAGAAGCAGCGCGCTCATAAGCTGACGCAGATCAAAGCTGATGCGCAGGCAATTGCTGATAAGATGGAGGGTGTGAGCCTCACCATCGGTGCCAAGACCAGCACTACCGGCACCATCTTCGGTTCAGTGACCAATATCCAGATCGCGGAAGCATTGAAGGAGAAAGGTTTTGAAGTTGACCGCAAGCTGATCCTGATCAAGGATCAGGTGAAGGAGGTAGGCACCTACAATGCAGTGATCAAGCTGCACAAAGAGGTTTCGGTAGATGTTCCTTTCGAAGTAGTGGCAGAATAACTCAGCCAATTACCCATAAAAAAAACCTCGGAGAAATCTGAGGTTTTTTTTATGGGTATATTGGAGTTGTCACCCCTAATTCTTTTTCAGTATCTCCACAGTATCCCGGGCGATGGTAAGCTCTTCATCGGTAGGGATAATCACCACCTTAACCTTGGAAGAGGGCTTGCTGATCACCACTTCCTCGGCACGTGCCGTTGCGTTGAGCTCCTCATCCAGCTCGATACCCATGAAAGCCATATCCTGGCACACCTCGCTACGGGTCTCCGACTGGTTCTCACCCACACCGCCGGTGAAGACCAGAATATCCACACCACCCAGTACGGCTGCATAGGAGCCCACATACTTCTTGATGCGGTAGTTGTAGGTTTTCATTGCCAGTACAGCTCGCTTGTTATCTGCCTTGATGCCTGCCTGGATCTCCCGCATATCGGATGAGATGCCTGAGATGCCCAGTACTCCGGAGAATTTGTTCAGCAGCGTCGAGATACCCTTGGTACCCATGTGCTCCTTCTCCATGATGTAGGAGATCACACCCGGGTCAAGGTCGCCTGAGCGGGTCCCCATGATCAATCCCTCAACAGGTGTCATTCCCATACTGGTGTCAATCGACTCTCCGTTTTTGATGGCGGTTACCGATCCCCCATTGCCAATATGGGCTGTGATGATACGCTGCTTCTCGTAGGGTACTCCCAGAAAATCACAGGCACGCCGGGAAACATAACGGTGGCTGGTGCCGTGGAAGCCGTAGCGACGGATGCCATATTTCTCGTAAAGCACATAGGGGATGCCATACGTGTAGGCATAGTCGGGCATGGTCTGATGGAAAGCCGTGTCGAATACACCCACCTGTGGTGTCTCAGGCATCAGCTCCTGGATGGCGTAGATACCCTTTAGGTTGGGCGGGTTGTGCAGCGGGGCCAGCTCAATACAATCATTCAGCATCTGGATCACCTCCTCATTGATCAACACACTCTTGTTGAAACGTTCGCCGCCATGTACCACACGGTGGCCAACAGCTTCAATCTCGTCGAGCGATTTGATGCATCCATATTTTTCACTCAGCAATACACCCAGGATATACTCTATGCCGGCACGGTGCTCCAGAATCTCACCTTCCAGCATTACCTTCTGTCCGTCGGGGAGCGTCAGCTTGAGAAATGATCCCTTCATACCGATTTTCTCGATACCTCCCTGTGCCACAACCTCCTTGCTTTTCATCTCGAAAAGCTTGTATTTGATTGATGAGCTGCCGCAGTTTAAAACCAATATCTTCATTGCTTCTTCTTTTAATTATAGAGTGACTTATTGGGTGAGAGCGGCTGTCCGTTTTCATCGTAAATAAAAAACCCTTTACCGGTACGTACCCCCAGTTGGTTGGAACGGTAAAGCTTCCAGAGTAAAGGGTTGGGCTTATAGTGCTTCTCTCCGAAGTCGTTGAACATCGCCTCCATCAGTGTAACCAGTCGCTCTATACCGATGATGTCGGCCATGCGAAAGATGCCAAAGCGCTGGCCGTAGATGATGGTGAAGGTCTCTTCAATATCTTCCATTGACGAGACTCTTTCCAGCAGGATCTGACACGCTTCATTAAGCATGGTAGCCACCATTCTAAGGCTCACGTTCCCGTTGCTCTCGTTGATGCGGTGTGGCTTGTAGTTGATCAGCCTGGCGAAGACCTCCATTTTGTGGTATACCTCTTCGGATGTATACATACCGCTCACAATCTCCAATATGCGGGCATCGGGATGTGATACCGGGAAGTAGAGGCTCACACATCGCTCCTTGTGTTGCAGGTCAGCTGCCAGCTCACTGATGATGATGGTGGAGCCGTTGGTAGCGATGATGGCATCCACCTCGAGGATCTCCTCCAGCTTCTTGAAAATATTCTTCCTTAGGGGGGTGCTTCGTCTCCCGCTCTCAGTATAGCGGGTGCACTCGATCACCAGATCACATCCAGTAAAGTCCTCATATTCCAGGGTGGGTGTGATCCGGTTCATAATCACCTTCTTCTCGGACTGAGTGAGACCCCAACCGGTGATCTTCTGCTCCATCACTTTTTCAAGCTCACCCATTACAAAATCAATCCGTTCAACCGTTTCATCCAGGAACACCACCTCCATACCTGCTGTAGAGGCCATATTGATGATGTTTCTTCCTTCTTTCCCGGCACCTACTACCCCAATTTTCGAGAACAAGGGTTTATTCTTCTGTTCTGCCGAGATGGTGAGTCCAAACGCTTCGATGGGTTCAATAATCATGTCGCTCATAACTGCTTTGGTTCGCTGTTTTGTTTCAGTCCAATGGCCTGGTTAGCCGTGATGGCTACCATGTTGTAGATGTCATTCACGGAGCATCCCCTTGAAAGGTCGTTCACGGGTGCTGCCATACCCTGCAGTACCGGGCCTACAGCCTCGGCGTTACCCAGTCGTTGTACCAGCTTGTAGCCGATATTACCCGCCTCGAGGGTGGGGAAGACCAGCACGTTGGCCTTGCCTGCAATGGCACTACCGGGAGCTTTGCTTGATCCTACTGAAGGTACCAGCGCTGCATCAGCCTGCAACTCCCCGTCAATCAGCAGTGCTGGATTCAGCTCTCTTGCAATACGGGTGGCTTCGCGTACCTTGTCGATCATTTCATGTTCAGCGCTTCCCTTGGTGGAAAAGCTGAGCATGGCAACCCTGGGTTCTACACCCACCAGGCTTCTGGCTGTCTGTGCGGAAGCCAGGGCGATGGAGGCCAGCTCTTCAGCAGTCGGGTTGGGCATCACTGCACAATCGGCAAAGAGGAGGGTGCCATTTTCACCATACTGAGCTGTTTGTGTGAGCATGATGAAGGCACCCGATACCACCTTCACACCCGGTAATGTTTTGATGATCTGCAGCGCGGGACGAAGCACGTCACCTGTAGTGTTCTGTGCCCCGGCAATCTCACCGTCGGCATCCCCGTTTTTGATCATCAGGCATGCCAGGTAGAGTGGATTTTCCACCAGCTGGGCTGCCTGTTCGGGGGTCATCCCTTTTTTTCTGCGCAATTCGAGCAGCAGTTCAACATACAATTCTTTCTTTTCGTGCGCTCTGGGGTTAACGATAATGGCATGCTCAATATTGATCAGATTAGCCTCCCGGGCTATTGTCATTATCTCCTGCGCTTCTCCCAACAGGATGATATCAGCCACACCGTCACGAAGCAGCCTGTCAGCTGCCTGCAGGGTGCGCAACTCTGTCCCTTCAGGCAACACAATACGTTGTCTGTTGCCCTGGGCTCTTTGAATCATGCTTTCAAGTAAGTTCATTCAGTATCACTAATTAGGTTTGGTCTTTTCAATAATATATCGGGAAAGTATTCCTCTTGAATTACAGCAGGTCATCAAGGCTATCTGACGTATGTGTCAGTTGAAGCGGTCATGATCTTATCAAAATTGATAATAAGCAGTACAAAAGTACAAAAAAATAAGTAATTTATGTAGCAATGTTGCCGTGAAAAGATAAGGTCACACAATGGGGTTTCCGGTAACGAAAAAGGCTCACACGGCAAAATGCTGCGTGAGCCTATGTGTAGATATTTAATAGGTTGTCAGCTCGTTCTACCTGATTCCCTCTGATGCAATGCTCATCTTTCTTTTGATCTGTTCGGTACAGAGATTGCCGATACTCCCCTCATGGGTATGGATTACCTGCTTCTCAGCCTTGAAGGAGCCCTCTTCTACCTCTCTGCCTACCTGTTGGTATGCTTCCCGGAAAGGGACCCCTTTCAGCACGCGCTTATTGACCTCCTCTACAGTAAAGAGATAATCATATTTGCTGTCATTGAGGATCTCCCTGTTTACCTCGATCTGTTGTAACATGAAGTGCGACATCTGCAGGAGGCTGTGCATTGTTTCAATGGCCGGGAAGAGCACCTCTTTCAATAGCTGGTAGTCACGGTGATAACCATGCGGCATGTTGGTCGTCATCAGTGTGATCTCATTGGGCAGGCTCTGCAGACGGTTACTGTGCCCCCTGATCAGTTCCCACACATCGGGGTTCTTCTTGTGAGGCATGATGCTCGAGCCGGTGGTCAGCTCGGAAGGATAGGAGATAAAGCCAAAATTACCGGATAGGAAGAGGCAGTTGTCGGCTGCCAACCGATTGAGGGTGGAGGCGATGTTGGCCATTGCCTGGGCAAGGATTCGCTCGCTCTTGCCTCGTCCCATCTGTGCTGCCACCACGTTGTATGCCATGGTGGAGAATCCCAGCTCACGCGTGGTCATCTCCCGATCCAGCGGGAATGAACTGCCATATCCCGCAGCGGAGCCCAGCGGGTTCTGGTCAGCGACCCTCCAGGCGGCTGCCAGTGACTGCATATCGTCGACAAGAGTCTCGGCGTAGGCTCCGAACCAGAGCCCGAAGGAGGAGGGCATGGCGATCTGCAGATGCGTGTAACCCGGCAGCAACACCTCCTTGTGTTGCTCGCTGAGCGACTGCAACAATCCAAACAGCAACAACAGCTCCTCTTTGATCTGGAGGATCTCTTCTTTCAGGTATAGTTTGATGTCCAGTAAAACCTGGTCGTTACGAGAGCGACCTGAGTGTATTTTTTTGCCCATCTCCCCTAGTCGCTCCGTAAGGATTGCCTCTACCTGGGAGTGGATATCTTCCGCATCCTCATCGAGATGGAAGCTTCCGTTATCCACCTCAGTGAGGAGTCGTTGCAGTTCGTTGCGTAGCACTCTCTCCTCATCCGCATCCAATAGGCCAATTGAGGTAAGCATACGGATATGTGCCATCGATCCGATGATGTCATGCTTCGCCAGACGCAGATCCAGTTCTCTGTCGTTTCCTACAGTGAAGGCTTCCACCCGTTTATTGGCATCAAAGCCTTTGTCCCATATTTTTGCCATAGTAGTATCTTAATTTAGTTCTAAGCTTTAAGCTATGAGCTGTTAGCTTTTTGCATAGGATATCATGCCAGCTCGATGTTTTTGTTTTTCAGCATTCGGATTACCGCTTATCGCCTATTGCTTATTTTTGTCAGTTGTGTGATCAATGCGATGTATCCCTTGATACCCTGTTCCAGTTCCTCAACCAGTATGTACTCATCCGCCTGGTGTGAGCGTGCCGACTCACCCGGTCCCATCTTCACAGCCGGTGAGGTGATCCGCATCCAGTCGGATGTGGTGGGGGAGGTATAACTCTCAATATCCATTTCCCGGACACATTGCATCAGCATGTGGTCAGCGGGGGTGGCAGAACTTCTGTTTGTCAGCGACCTGGCTGTCAGCTTGCTCTTCACCAGGGGTTGCAACAGTTCCATCAGCTCGCTGTTGCTGTATTGTTCCGTGGGACGTATGTCTACCACAAAGCGACATCGGTCGGGCACCACATTGTGTTGTGTGCCGGCCTGAATCTGCGTGACCGTCAGCTTCACCTCTCCCATGGTGGGTGATATCTTGTCAAAGCCTACAGCCCGAAGAGTCATGATATCCTCCAATGCGATGTAGAGTGCATTCACTCCCTCATCGCGTGCGGCATGACCGCTCATACCCTGTGCTTCACCATCAATCACCAGCAACCCTCTTTCAGCAATAGCCGCTCTCATCCCGGTCGGCTCCCCGATAATTGCCATGTCCACCTCTTTCTTCAGCTGTTGCCAGAGCAGACGCATCCCGTCAGGGCCAGAGTTCTCCTCCTCAGCCGTCAACACCAGCATGAGGTTGAAAGGTAGGGGTTGACCATAAAAGTGAAGGAAGGTCATGATCATTGCAACCACACTGGCCCCGGCGTCGTTACTCCCCAATCCATAGATATGGCTGTCGGAGTATGGCGGGGAGAATGGGTCAAAGCTATATCCTGCGGCAGGTTGTACCGTATCGAGGTGAGAGTTGAGCATCAGGGTCTGGTTCAACACACCCTGTTTCTGGTTACGCAGGATCAGGTTATTCCCGAGGCGTTCTGCCATGATTCCCTTTTTCTTGAAGAAATCTGTCAGATGATCGGCACGGGCTGATTCTTCTCCAGAGAAGGAGCGGATCGATACCAGCTCTCTAAGCAGGTCGGCAGGACTATATTGGGCGCTGTTCATTGGTCTGGTTTTGTGGTTGTGTGATGTTTAATCAGATTGAAACTGTATGAGTCAGGTTGCATCATGTTCCGGATTATTCCTTTACAACTGATCCTGAAAGCAGCGTTCCTCTCCCCGTGAGGATGTTCGTCGCATGCAGGATAATCACCTTCGAGACACCCTGGGCGATTGCCCTGAAGGAATTATCAAGCTTTGGAATCATGCCATCGGCCACGATGCCTTCCTGTTTCAAGGATTCACACTCCTCCTGTGTCATTGTCAGGACCAAACTCTGGGGATCATTCAGATCCCTTAGTACGCCCTCCTTCTCGAAACAGTAATAGAGAATGGTTTCGTATTTCTCCGAGAGCGCGGTTGCTACTGAGTAGGCAATGGTGTCGGCGTTGGTGTTGAGCAGTGAGCCGTTGCCATCATGTGTAATGGCGCAAAAGACGGGAACGATACCACTCTCTGCCAGCTGTGAGAGGAAGGATGCATTGATCTGCGTCGGATCGGGATCACCTACAAATCCGTAATCAATTGGTTCGGGTGAACGGCGCACTGCCGGAATCAGATTCGCATCGACACCCGAGAGACCGATGGCATTGCAGCCGATCTTTTGCAGTGCTGCGACGATGCTCTTGTTGATCCACCCTGCATAGACCATGGTGACCAGCTTCAGCGTCTCACTGTCGGTGATGCGCCGACCCTGCACCATCTTCGTTTCGAGGCCCATCTGCCGGGCCATCTTCGATGCCATCACCCCGCCACCATGCACAAGCACTTTCCTTCCTTCCAGTTGCTTGAAGTCTGAAAGAAACGACTGCAGTGCTTCCGGATGATCTACGATATTGCCACCGATTTTTACGACGGATAATTTTTCTTTCATCTTTTTTTGCTATCAGCAATCAGTTTTTTATGTATGTCTCCTGCTCTTTACTTTCCGGTTTTTGGTTTCTGTTCACTTGCTAACCTACTAACCTACTAACCTACTAACTTACTAACTTTCAAACCTGCCAACCTCAACATTATATCGACAAAAGGATCTCCTTCAATACCGTCTGTGCGGATACCACCCTGTTAGCGGCTTCCGGGATCACAATCGACCGTGCACTATCGATTACATCATCGGATACAATCATGTTACGTCTCACAGGCAGACAATGCATGAAGTATGCATCATTGGTTAGCGCCATCTTGGCTGCATCCACTGTCCAGGTGCGGTCGGTGGAGAGCACCTTGCCGTAGTGCGGATCGCGGTAGGCTGCCCAGTTTTTCGCGTAGATGAAATCGGCATCCCGGTAGGCTTTCTCTTTGTCATATTCCACCGTTGCATCCCCCACGAATTGCGGATCCAGTTCATATCCTTCCGGATGTGTGATCACAAACTCATAATCAGTTGCATTCATCCACTCGGCGAATGAGTTGGGAACTGCCTGCGGCAGCGCACGGGGGTGAGGCGCCCAGGTGAGCACCACCTTCGGGCGCGCTCTCTTTTTGTACTCCTCGATGGTGATCAGGTCAGCAAAGCTTTGCAGCGGGTGGCGGGTGGCCGCTTCCATGCTGAATACCGGTTTACCGGAGTAGCGGATGAACTGGTTCAGGATCAACTCATTGTAGTCGTTTTCCTTGTTCTCGAACTGGGCGAAGGAGCGGACACCAATCACATCGCAATAGGATCCCATCACCGGTATTGCTTCCAGGATATGTTCCGGCTTGTCGCCATCCATCACCACACCCTGTTCAGTCTCCAGCTTCCATGCTCCCTGGTTGATGTCGAGCACGATCACGTTCATACCCAGGTTCATCCCTGCTTTCTGGGTGCTCAGCCTCGTTCGCAGGCTTGAGTTGAAGAAGATCAGCATCAAAGTTTTGTTGTGGCCGAGTGACTGGTCAGCAAAAGGATTCTGCTTTACATATCTGGCGTTCTCCAGCGCCTGTTTCAGGTCGCCGATCTCCTGTACGGAAGTGAAATGTCTCATATACCTTTTTGTTAGGTCGTTATGTTAGCTTGTTTTTGTTACACTGTTACATGCTTCGTGCAGTGCTGCCAGAAAACGATCAGCTTCAGCCTTTCCAAGAGAAAGAGGCGGCAGTAACCGCATCACATTCTTTTTGGCTCCACCGGTGAAGATGTGATGTCGAAACAGCAACTCATTACGTATATCTGAAAATTGAGGCTTGAATGAAATGCCCAGCATCAGCCCGCGACCACGGACCTCACTGATACCCTCCATGGCGGAGAGCTTTTTCGTAAGGTAATAGCCCAATTGTTTTGCATTCTCCATCAGCGACTCCTCTTTTATCACATCAAGCACAGCGATAGCGGCGGCACATGCCAGATGGTTTCCGCCGAAGGTGGTACCCAGCATTCCCTTTTTGGCTTCGAAAAGAGGCGAAATCAGCACCCCCCCAATCGGGAAGCCGTTGCCCATACCCTTGGCCATGGTAATGATGTCGGGTCTGATACCGGCTGCCTGATGGGCGAAGAAATCGCCTGTGCGGCCGTATCCCGATTGTATCTCATCGAGGATCAACGGCGTTTGATAGCGACTGCATAGCTCACGGACACCCTGAAGGAATGCAATGTCGGGAGTATAGATGCCGGCTACTCCCTGGATCCCTTCAATCATTACTGCTGCCACATCACCTTTGCGCAGCTCCTGTTCTACAGCTTCCAGGTTGTTAAGTGGCAGGAAGGTCACCTCATGCCCTTGGTTAAAAGGTGATTGAATGGCGGGGTTGTCTGTCACGGCCACCGTTCCGGAGGTGCGACCGTGAAAAGCCTCGGCAAAAGCGATTACTCGCTTCTTGCCGGTGTGGAATGAGACCAGTTTCAACGCGTTTTCATTTGCTTCAGCTCCCGAGTTGCAAAGAAAGAGGGAATAGTCGGGATAACCACTCAGCTCACCCAGCTTCTTCGCCAGTTGCTGTTGGAGGGAGTTCTCTACAGAGTTGGAGTAAAAGCCGATTTTGGCTGTCTGTTGCTGCAGAGCCTGCACGTAACGGGGGTGGGAGTGGCCGATGGAGATCACGGCATGTCCACCGTAGAGGTCCAGGTACTCCGTGCCGTCTTTGTCCCACACCCTGCATCCCTTTGCCCTTACCGGTTCAATAGGCCAGAGGCTGTATACATCGAATAGTTTCATTGGTTGATTTGTTGATTAGCAGACATGTTGATTTTCTAATCCTCACATCCTCAAATTTTTAAAAAGCACTTCCCTTAAGCTTCAATCCAGTAGTCTCTTCAAGACCGAACATCAGGTTCATGTTTTGTACTGCTTGTCCCGAGGCACCCTTCACCAGATTGTCAATGATGGAGGTGATATGGATGTATCCATTGTGAAACTCGATATGCAGCAACCCCTTATTGTTATTGACCACCTCTTTCAGACTGATGCTTTTATCGGAGACAAAGACAAAGGGTGAGGCGGCGTAATAAGACTTGTAGCGTTCAATCATCTCCATCTGAGGCATTGAGTCATGCCATTTGGTGTAGATGCTGGCGAAGATGCCGCGGGTGAAATCACCCCGCATGGGCACGAAGTTGATCTGTGGCACTTGGCTACTTCCGGCAGCCTTCAACGTGTTGCCGATCTCGGTGAGATGCTGGTGTTTGAAAGGCTTGTAGACAGACAGGTTGTTGTCACGATAGCTGAAATGGGTAGTCTCGCCCGGTTTCTTTCCCGCACCGGTTGAGCCGGTGATGGCATGGACATGGATCTCATCACGGAGCAAATCCTCGGCTGCCAGGGGCAGGAGGGCCAGCATCACAGAGGTGGCGAAACAACCGGGGTTGGCGATGTAGTCAGCCTTGCGGATCATCTCCCGGTTTAGCTCGCAGAGACCAAAGCAGAATTCTTTACCCTCAAAAACCGGTTCATTGCGGAAGTCGTTACCCAGGTCAATGATCTTACATCCCTGTGGCAGTCGGTTTTTCTCCAGGAAGTCACGCGAGAGACCGTGTCCAAGACAGAGAAAGATCACATCAGGCTGGTCGAAAGTCTCGGCGAAGAGCAGGTTGGTCTCTCCTAACAGGTCACGATGAACCTCTGCCACCGGCATTCCAACCGAGGTGGTGCTGATCACCGACTCTATTTCCACCAGTGGGTGATGCAGCAGGATACGCAGCAGTTCACCTGCCGTATATCCTGTGCCACCAACTATACTAACTTTTATCATGATCGTGGATGGTATAATATATTTTCAGGGGGTTGGCAGTCACCCTGGTGAAGCCCACCACATCTTCTCCTGAGAAGGATTTGTTTGATTCACCATATTCACCGAAGCGGGAACTCATCAGATCATACTCACTGGAACAACCCAGTACTGCAAAATGATAGGGCCGTAGTTCTACCTGCACCTCGCCGGTCACAAATTGCTGCGTATCGGTAAGGAAGGTCTCGATATTGCGCATCACCGGTTCCAGGTATTGTGCCTCGTGCATCAGCTGGCCGTACCAGTTGGAGAGCTGATCTTTCCAGTAGAGCTGCTGCTTGGTGAGCACATGCTTCTCGAGCAGGTGATGTGCCTTGACGATGATCAGCGGTGCAGGTGCTTCAAAGGCTACCCTGCCTTTGGTGCCGATGATGGTGTCACCCACGTGCACGTCACGGCCGATGCCATATTTCGATGCCATTTTGTGTAGCAGGTGAATCAGTGCGACGGGGTTCATCTGCTCCCCGTTCAACGAAACCGGCTCTCCTTTCTCAAAACCAATGGCGATGCGCTCAGCACCGCTTGCCGTCACCTGCGATGGATAAGCCTCTTCGGGGAGCACGCCGGAGGATTTGAGTGTCTCCACACCTCCTACGCTGGTACCCCAGATGCCCTGGTTGATGGAATATTTCGATTTCTCCCAGGAGAAATCGAACCCTTTTTCCTTCAGGTAGTCTATCTCCTGCTGGCGCGAAAGAGACAGTTCACGAATGGGCGCCATGATCTTCACCCCCGGGGCCAGCACCTCGAACACCAGGTCGAATCGCACCTGGTCGTTGCCGGCGCCGGTGCTGCCGTGTGCGACCGATTGTGCCCCCACTTTTTTCACATGATCCAGCACCGCCATCGCCTGGAAGAAACGCTCCGAGCTGACGGAGAGCGGGTAGGTGTTGTTTTTTAACACATTCCCGAAGATCAGGTATTTGATGCCACGGGCATAGTAGTCGTCCACTGCATCAATGCAGGTGTGAGAGGCAGCGCCCAGTGTGAGCGCGCGCTCTTCGATCTGTTGTGCCTCTTCGGCAGAGAATCCACCGGTGTTCACAATCACGGTATGTACCTCCAGCCCTTTTTCGTTCATCAACCAGGGTACACAAAACGACGTGTCGAGTCCGCCGCTGAATGCCAGTACTACTTTTTCTTTCATTTCTTAAACATTTTATTTGTTTTCTTTCTCTTGATGACCGGTTTTACCACTTTCCGGGCAAAGGAGCTTGCTTCCTGTGTCGGCTTTACCTTGGGGTCGAACAATAATCCCGTACAGAGACACATCTTATGGCTGTTGCGTTGTAGGATGTCATAGTTGCGACACCCCTGGCATCCTTTCCAAAACTCCGTATCGTCGGTCAACTCTGAAAAGGTGACCGGTCTAAATCCCAGTTCGGTGTTCATCTTCATCACCGCCAGTCCTGTGGTGATACTGAATATTTTGGCGTTGGGGTACAGCTTTCGTGAGAGATCAAAGATCTTTCTTTTGATTTTCTTTGCCAGTCCCTGGTTCCGATAATCGGGGTGGACCACCAATCCGGAGTTAGCCACAAAACGTTTGTGGCTGAAGGTCTCAATATAGGCAAACCCCACAAGTTGTTCACCGTCGAGTGCAATTACCGCCTTGCCTGCTTCAATCTTTTCTGCCACATACTCCGCACTGCGCCGTGCGATGCCGGTGCCACGTGCTTGTGCCGATTCATAAATCAGGTCACAGATCTCCTGCGCGTACCCTATGTAGCTGCTGTTGGCTATATGAATTTCTACATTCATCCTAAAACATAAAAAATTAAATGGTTGTTGATGGACGCCGACAGACCGACGTATAAAGCATGAGAAGTACAGGCATCAGGTTGCCTGCATTTGTTAAAAGCATCGTCGGACCAGGTCTGTTGCTTTGCGGAAGTGTGTATGTGAATAAGTCATTCCCATTGGTTGGCAAAAGTAATCAATATATTTGTAAATGGTGATTATTTCTGAAAAAAATCTTTCCTTGAGGATTGAATTCAAACAAAGTGTTTTTTTTAACGTGAAAACAGCAATTAAAGATCAGAAAAATTTGTCTTTTTGATACGTTTTACTTATTTTTGTTTTTCTGATCCGCAAATTTACTTGTAAATCCCCCTTTCTGACGGGATTTTTTTATCTCCGGCGGTTCACTGACATGCATAAATCACTTCATAATGGAAAATAAAAAATACAGGAACTATATTCTTCGTAACTACAACGACCTTCCCCAGTTGCAAAAGCTCACTGATGAGGAGCGTGAGGCAATCAGGGTTGTGGGACAGGTGTTGCCTTTCAAGTCGAATAATTATGTGGTAGAGGAGCTGATCAACTGGGATAACGTGCCCAATGATCCTATCTTCACGCTCACCTTCCCCCGCAGGGAGATGCTCTCAAGGGGGCATTACGAGCAGGTGAAGAAGTTACTGGAGAGCAATGATGAGGCCGGATTAAAGAAGAGGGTACATGAGATTCGTCTCAAGCTGAATCCCAATCCTGCAGGACAGGAACACAATGTGCCCTCTATCGACGGCATCAAGCTGCATGGCATGCAACATAAGTATCGCGAAACCGTGCTGTTCTTTCCCAGCCAGGGACAGACCTGTCATGCCTATTGTACCTTCTGTTTTCGCTGGCCTCAGTTCTCCGGGATGAATGAACTCAAATTCGCCATGAAGGAGGCTGATTTGCTTCACCGATACCTGAAAAAGCATACAAGAGTGAGTGATGTCCTATTCACAGGGGGTGATCCGCTCACGGCCAAGACCAATATCATGGCAGCCTATATTGAACCGCTCCTGACAAAGGAGTATGAGCATATCCATACCATCCGCATAGGATCCAAGACGCTGGGTTACTGGCCCTATCGTTTCCTTACCGACAAGGATGCTGATGACATGTTGCGACTGTTTGAGAAGGTGACCAAAGCAGGCAAGCATCTGGCCTTCCAGGCTCATTTCAATCACCCTGTGGAGCTGTCTACCGATGCGGTAAAGCAGGCAATTGACCGGATCCGCAATACTGGCGCACAGATCAGGACACAATCTCCTTTGTTAAGACATATCAATGATGATCCTCAGGTCTGGGCATCGATGTGGAAAGAACAGGTGAACCTGGGAATGATTCCCTATTATATGTTCGTGGCGCGCGATACCGGGTCGAAGGCATTTTTTGATGTGCCATTGGAGAGGGCCTGGAACATCTTCCGAAAGGCATATCGTAACGTGAGCGGTATCAGCCGCACGGTACGCGGCCCCAGTATGAGTGCCAATCCCGGTAAGATACAGATACTGGGAGTTACCGAGGTGCAGGGTGAAAAGGTGTTCGTAATGCGATTTATCCAGTGCCGCAATCCGAAACTGGTCGATATTCCTTTCTTTGCGAAATATGATAAAAAAGCCACCTGGTTTGATGAGCTGGTACCTGCATTTGGTGAGGAGCAGTTTTTCTTTCAAAAAGACAATCTGCTGGGCCGGCATGGGAATGATGCTGATTTCATCTGGGAATAACAACCGATCTGCTGTAACAAACAATCAGGTATAAGGGTCTCTCATTTTTTTGATTTATCAACAAAATAGTGAACCTTTTCATTAATTAACACAGAATTATCTGATTTATTACTTATTTTGCCCCCCAAAGAGGCCGGTTGAAGCCCACCAGGTTTCATTGTCTTTGCTTCAACGGCTGTTATTCGTTTTGAGTTAACGAAAAGTGTTTTAAAGGAGGATATATGGGTAGGATCATAGCACTGGCAAATCAAAAAGGGGGAGTTGGCAAAACCACCACCACCATCAATCTCGCGGCATCCCTTGCTGCGATGGAAAAAAAGATTCTTGTTGTGGATGCCGATCCGCAGGCAAACGCTTCTTCGGGATTGGGTATCGACATCAAGATCATCAAAAACACCATTTATGAAGGGCTCATCGGAAAATGCACCCCGCAGGAATCGATTCACCACACTCCCTTTGAACATATCGATATCATCTCTTCCCATATCAACCTGGTGGGGGCAGAGCTCGAGATGGTACAGATGGAGAACAGGGAGAGGAGATTGCGGGATCTGCTTTATCCACTCAGAGATACTTATGATTTTATCCTGATCGATTGTTCGCCTTCATTGGGGATTATCACGGTTAACGCCCTTACGGCTGCTGATGCGGTGATGATCCCGGTGCAGTGTGAATACTTTGCATTGGAAGGGCTGAGCAAACTGCTTAATACCATCAAAATCATCAAATCAAAGCTGAACAGACAACTGGAGATCGAGGGTTTTGTACTCACTATGTATGATTCAAGACTACGTCTCCACAACCAGATTTATGAAGAGGTGAAGCATCATTTCAAAGAATTGGTTTTTACCACCGTCATACAGCGCAACATCACTCTGAGCGAGTCACAGAGCCATGCCAAGCCGGCATTGATGTATGATGCCGGTTCTCGGGGCGCTCTCAATCACATGCAGCTGGCACAGGAGCTTGTCGAAAAAAATTCCTAACTTTGCACCCATTACCTGTTGAACTATGGCAAAAAAAAATGCATTAGGAAGAGGTCTGGATGCTTTAATAACATTCAATGAGAGTGAGATACAAGGATCTTCCTCCATAAGCGAGGTGGATCTGGACAAGATCATACCCAATCCTGATCAGCCACGCCGGGCTTTCAGTGAGGAGGGGCTGCAGGAGCTTGCTGCTTCTATTCGTATGATCGGTGTTATCCAACCCGTCACACTTCGTAAATTAGATGAAGATAGCTACCAGATCATTGCCGGTGAACGACGTTATCGGGCTTCACAGATGGCCGGGCTCCTCTCCATTCCTGCCTATATCAAGACTGCCGCTGACGATGAGACGATGGAGATGGCGCTCATTGAAAACATTCAGCGGGAGGATCTCAACTCTATTGAGATTGCCCTGGCCTATCAGACCCTCATTGAAACCCTTTCTCTAACACAGGAGCAATTGAGTGAACGAGTGGGCAAGAAAAGAGCAACAGTAGCTAATTATCTGAGACTGTTGAAGTTGCCCGCTGAGGTGCAGATGGCCGTGAAGGACAAGAAAATTGATATGGGACATGCGCGTGCTCTGGTGACCATTGAGGATCCTGTATCGCAACTCGGCGTCTACAACAAAATCCTCGAGGAGGGACTCTCGGTACGGAGAGTAGAGATGATGGTACGTGAACTCAATGAGCAGGGAGATGTTGGGAAACCGGTCGACCGGAAAAGCGCAAAAAAACGTCTGTCGGCTCAGATGCAGTCCGGTGAGTTTGATGTGCTGAAAGAGCACCTCTCTGCTTATTTCCGTACCGAAGTGCAGTTCACCTGCAACAAAAACGGTAAGGGCAGGATCACCATCCCCTTCCGCTCACCCGAAGAGCTGGAACGATTGATCGTGATGTTCGACAACATAAAAAAATAAGTGCAGGATGAAGGGTGCAGGAATTCTGATTGGTCTGTTGTGTACCATTGGGTGTTTTGTAATGCCGGCGCAGGATCTCCTACCCCGTGAGCCACAGCTCTTAAGTTTACCCTTACCTGTAGATTCAGTAACGAACCTGCCGGGTGAAACGGACACGCTTGTCACCCAGGTTGACACACTGGTAAACCCGGTAGGTGACCAGCTCCTGTTGCAGTCAGATACGCTGCTTGAAAAGAGCGTTTCTGACGCCCTCTTTGCTCCCTCTCATCTTTTTAGGCCCTCACCCCGCAAAGCGGTCATCTACTCTGCTCTCTTCCCCGGTATGGGACAGATATACAACCGCAAATACTGGAAGTTGCCCATTCTTTACGGTGGATTTGTGGGGTTCACCTATGCGATTACCTGGAACAACGGGTTGTATCGCGATTATCTGGGGGGGTACCAGGATATCATGGACAGTAATCCCGATACCCATCGATGGCATAATTTCATTCCCTATGGCAGGGATCCCGATACAATTGACCAGAAATGGTTCACTGACGTACTGCAGAAAAGAAAAGACTATTACCGGTATTACCGTGATCTCAGCATCATCGGTACCGTTGCTTTGTATATGCTGGCCATGGTTGATTCCTATGTGGATGCCCAGTTGTTTGATTTTGACATGAGTACCGATCTTTCAATGCGGGTGGCACCAGCTGTTCTCAGAGAGCAGCAGTCCGGTATGATGGCTGCGTCCTCCTATGGATTGCAGCTTAGCTTTAATTTTTAGAAACGTCTCATGCAGGATGCATCACCGCATTTGTTTCCCTTTAAGGGTTGCATGGAGGACCAGAAAAAAAACTGATCGTATGAAAAGAATAATCCTGTTTGCACTCTGCTTTTTATGGCTGTTTTCTTATATAATAGCGCAAGAGCCGGCAGCGGCAGAGAATGACACCATCACCGACAATGCCATTGTGTTTCCGGAAAGCATGACCGGACAACTAAGCGATCTGCTACGAGACTGGCAGGTCGATCTTGCTGCGAGTGATGAAGAGTGTAGGAGAGGAGAGAATGTGCCGTTTCCCGATTCGGTCTATATCGCACGGCTTCACAAAATGCCCACTGTGATGGAGCTCTCTTTCAACAGTGTGGTGAAGCGATACATTGAGATGTATGCTACCCGCAGAAGAGAACAGGTGAGTTATATGCTTGCCCTTGGTGACTATTACTTCCCATTATTTGAACAAGCACTTGACAGAGAAGGGCTGCCACTGGAACTGAAATTTTTGCCTGTGATTGAATCGGCACTGAATCCCGTTGCCAGGTCGAGAGTGGGTGCCACCGGGCTTTGGCAGTTCATGTTGCGTACGGGTAAAGGATATGGACTTGAGGTGAACAGTCTGGTGGATGAGAGAAGAGATCCCTACAAAGCAACGGAAGCGGCGGTACGTTATCTGAAAGATCTGTATGCCATCTATGGTGACTGGAACCTGGTAATTGCAGCCTATAACTGTGGTCCGGGAAATGTGAACAAGGCAATTGCCCGCAGTGGCGGCAAGCACGACTACTGGCAGATCTATTACAGGTTGCCGCGTGAAACAAGAGGGTACGTACCTGCTTTTATCGCAGCCAATTACATTATGCATCATTACGCCGATCACAACATCTGTCCGGCACATACGCAAGTCTCTCTCACAGCACTTGATACGGTACATGTGAATGAACGTTTGCATCTTAATCAGGTGTCAGCGGTACTGGAGATACCGGTCGAAGAGCTGAGACGTCTCAATCCGCAGTTTATAAAAGATGTGGTTCCCGGTAATTTCAGACCCTATGCATTGGTGCTTCCATCAGAGAAGATGTATGCATTTGTCGATCGACACAACGAGATCCTTGCCTACAACAGCACGATTTATCATCCCCACCGTTCAAATACCGATAACTTTTTGAACAATGGCGACCTGACCTCCGGGAACGGTGAGAATGTCTACTATCGTGTCAGGAAAGGGGATAACCTCTCAACCATTGCCCGCAGACAGGGAATCACGTTGACACAGCTTAAGTCCTGGAACGGGCTTAAGTCAAGCAGGATCGGGATTGGGAAACTGTTGGTGGTGGGCAAAAAGGCAGTTGTCTCTTCACCCAACCATCCAAATGAACTTACGGCGCAACAAAGTGCCGGAGGAGATGGGGAGACAGTCAATCATTACTACCGTGTAAGAAAGGGTGACACATTGGGAGAGATCGCGCAGCTGAATGGTGTCCGCGTTTCGCAGCTGCAAGCCTGGAATGGTTTACGAAATACACGGATCGATATCGGTGACCGTCTGATCGTACAAAAGAAAGTGGTTCCCCGCCCCAAGGAGGAGCCTGTTGCGAATGAGTACAAGCGGGTAGAGGGAAAAGAGAATGCTACATCCGGGAATGACATTATCTCCAGCTACCTCAAAGAGCAGATTGAACGTACGGGACAGAAAGAAGGTGTAGAAGGAGGGGATCCTGACGCAGGAGAAGAAGCATCTGTCGGTGATATCATTGTCCCGGCTGTTGAAGTTGATATAAAGGGGAAGGAAGACCTTCCCGTGAAAAAGTAGTCGGGCGCTGCTAGATCACCAGCACCTTCCTGGCAGTCAGGGTGCCGTCAGCAGTTTTTACCCGTACGATATAAACTCCTTTTGGCAGATGAGCTACCGGAAGGGATGTCCTGTTGATACTGATGTCCGCTCTTGCTCCCATTATCTTCTGACCGGAAACATAAAAGATCTCCCATTCCAACAGTTCATAGTTTGATTCAATGAAGATGCGGTTTACTTCACTTGCATAATAGGCTGTGATCTCCGGTTCTTCCCTGTCAACAGGTACCGATACATTTTTTTGCCCGACCAGGTAGGGTGCGATAAGGAGTGACGTGTTAATGGGGTTCTCCATGCTTTCGGATGATCGTTCCCACCCGTAGTTGTTCTTCATCCAGGCGGTAGACACCTTTCCTGAACCAATCTTGCGGGGTTCAGCATTGAAGACGGTAAATCCTTCAGGAGTGCCGTTTGCATCATAATAGGAGATGTAGAATGTCCCGGTAAGTGAGACCGGTGAGTCAAATGAGATGTAGTTTTCCACGCTGTGTGTCATGTCACGTGTGGCTTGGGAAAAGCCATTGCTGCCAAAATAGCGGTAACTGTAATGATAGGGTTGCTCGTATACCAGACGTTCGGGCTTCTCCATTCCGGTGTAGACCCTGATTCTGATATCATTGTGGAACATGTTGCTTAAAGCTGGAGATGAGACAAACACCCCTTCCAGTGTAACGGTTTCCTCGGCATGATATTCTTCAGCAAACTCGCTGTATCCGAATGTATTGTTCGTGGCAAACATTGATGCCGATTGATGGATTGTTTCCACCGGTTTTTCATCTACATTGAAGTTCATACTTCTGCTATAGGGGTTACCGGCATGAGGTTGATAACCTTTCAACTGCGTTGTGTTGGAGCCCAGGGGATCGAGATAGTATTGGATGGGGTTTGGATTCTCCAGCGATCCGGCAACATTCCAGAATTTTCTAAGTGAAGCATAGATGTCCGGCCCCCGCGGTGAGGAACACATGGAAACACCTCCGGTGAGTGTGCCAACAATGCGTTTTTCCCCGTCCAACAGAGGTGATCCCGAAGAGCCCCCTTCAGTGGCTCCGGTGTCCCACGCATTCACAGACCAATGAGCGTTTGGCTCCATGTTGTATTTGGGTGCGGTGAAGGAGGTGATAGACAACGGCCCTGCATCAACAGCTACCTTTTTGATGCCTCCATTGGGGTGATGGAGACCATGGAACGGCCCCTGGGGTGTTGTGGTGGCATCCCACCCCAGGTAATAGGGCTGATACGCCGCTGGCGGTGGTTGTTTAAACTGTAGCAGGGAGATATCATGTCTTTCGCTGATCAATACCGAGTCGGCAGATGCCAGCGTCATCTGTAACGGTCCCCTGATATCGGTAGAACAAAGAGGTGACTGGTAGTGGAAGAATGCAACGATGGTCCCGGCAATCATGTCATACTTGCGATTGGCGAGAAACCGTGCATCATAATCGTTATTAAGACAGTGTGTAGCTGTCAGCAGGTAGGGGGTCCCGTCCTCTCCCGTGTTGTTGGTAAGTGATCCGGTGCAATAGGTGGTCCCATTGATGATCAGCCCCACCACACCACTTCCGGGAAGGATATCTTCCGGATAACAGACAATGTTGGGGTGACACTTTTGTGTCGGGTCCCGGGGTTCGGTAGCACGAAAGATCCCTCTGAAGTCATGGTTCACCTCCCCGATTTCTATCTCACCGGGAAAAGATGCATCCAGTGGCTCCTGATATTCCACAATCAACTCCTCCCCTCCGATTGGCTGTATTGGCAGAAGGTTCAGCTCGCTGTTGTTCTCTTCTGTAAAAGAGCCCAGTATCTCTGTCTGATCACTGTTGTAGACAAACACGCTGGCTCCCGCGGGAAGTCTGAATTTCGAGAACAGAATGTTGAGTGAGTAGGCTCCTTTGGAGCGGATGCCTACCCGCCATACCTTCATGTTGCCCCAATGGAAGGTGATGCCCGCATTGTCGGGACGTAGGTGCTGATGAAACTTGTGTGCAAAATGCAGACTCCTGAATGATGACTCCTCCTGTGCCGACCGCCATAATTCCGCCTCATTGCTGATGGGGGGCATCACCACGAACAGCTTGGTGGTATCTGCCGCAGACCGCACATTCGCCACACTCTGGAGCGGTAGCGGTTTACCCCCATGACTGATTTGTGCCATGGTGGTGTGGGAAAGGATGCCGGCAACGAGCATTAATATGCTCTTGTAAAGTGAATGTGATAAGGAGAAGGGACGATTCATGAGGTGATGCGGTTTCAGATTTTGACCATTTGCAATCCTGCCTGTTGCTTCCTGCGGTCATATCCGGTTGATTCATTCATTATCCGCAAGGTGAGTAAACAGTGTTACAAATGTAAGATATTTTAAGAAATAGAGGTACATTTGCAGTGAAATAAATCCCATCTGTCATGTTTGAGCTGAAAAGATTTCTTGATGAAAAAGCCAATCAATACAACCAACCCTCATTCATCGGAAATGATCCTATTGCCATCCCCCATCTCTTCGCAGAGAGACAGGATCGGGAGATAGCAGGTCTCTTTGCTGCTCTACTGGCCTGGGGACAACGTAAGACCATTCTCGCCAAGAGTCGCGAACTGATGGGAAGAATGGGAAATGAACCCTTCCGTTTTGTAAGAGAACATGGAAAAGAGGATCTGCGGGGATTGCTGGGTTTCAAACATCGTACCTTCAATGATACAGATCTGCTTTTCTTCATCCGTTTTCTTCAAAGACACTACTCTCGCTTTGATTCATTGGAGGATGCCTTTTTGTCCGGGCAGGATCATTTTCAATCCATCGAAGATTCATTGATTCGTTTTCAGCATACCTTCTTCAACGATCCCTATGCACCGGTGCGGACAAGAAAACATGTGGCATCCCCTGCCCGCAATGCAACCTGCAAGCGGCTGAACATGTATTTGCGGTGGATGGTGCGCAGTGATGAGAGAGGTGTGGACTTTGGCATCTGGAAAAGAATTCCACAAAGGGAGCTGATCTGTCCCCTCGATCTCCATGTGGATCGTACCGCCCGGGCACTGGGGCTGATCACACGCAGGCAGACCGACTGGAAGACAGCATGGCAGCTCACCGAATCACTTCGTCGCTTCGATCGGGAAGACCCGGTGAAGTACGACTTTGCACTATTCGGATTGTCGGTAGCCGGTGATTCTCTCACAGAAGGTTACTCGCCGCCCTGCTCCATCAGGTAAGCCTTGATGAAGTCATCCAGATCACCATCCATCACTCCGTTGACGTCGGATGTCTGATAGTTGGTGCGGTGATCTTTCACCCGTCGGTCATCAAAGACATAGCTGCGGATCTGTGAACCCCATTCAATCTTTTTCTTCCCCGCCTCGATGGCCGCTTGCGCTGCACGTCTCTTCTCCAGCTCCATTTCATAGAGCTGCGACTTGAGGAGCCGCATGGCATTCTCGCGGTTCCCCATCTGGGAGCGACTCTCGGTATTCTCTATCACGATCTCCTGCTCTTCACCGGTGTCAGGATCCTTGTAAAGGTAGTGGAGGCGTACGCCGGTCTCCACCTTGTTCACATTCTGGCCACCCGCACCGGAGGAACGGAAAGTATCCCAACTCAGGTCGGCCGGATTGACCTCAATTTCGATGGTGTCATCTACCAGGGGTACCACGAAGACCGAAGCAAAGGAGGTCATTCGTTTGCCCTGTGCATTGTATGGGGAGACACGCACCAGGCGATGTACCCCGTTCTCGCTTTTCAGAAAACCGTATGCCAGCTCTCCCTCCACCTGAAGGGTGGCGGTTTTGATGCCGGCGTCGTCGCCATCCTGCCAGTTGGTGACAGTGGTCCTGTAGTGCTTGTCCTCACACCAGCGCTGATACATCCGGAAGAGCATTGAAGCCCAGTCCTGACTTTCGGTGCCACCGGCACCGGCATTGATTTTCAGAACTGCTCCCAGCTTGTCTTCTTCCCTGCGAAGCATATTCTTCATCTCCAGATCTTCGATCATCCGGATTGCTTCGGCATACTGGTGATCTACCTCCTCTTCAGTGACAATACCTTCTTTCACGAAATCGAAGGCAAGCTGTAGCTCATCTGCCGCAGCCTTCACCTCCTGATAGGCGTTGATCCAGAACTTCAGCTCCCTGACCACTTTCATCTGTGTCTCAGCTGCTTTGGCATCGTTCCAGAAATCGGGCGACTGGGTTCGTAGTTCTTCTTCTTCTAATTGGATAATCTTTGTATCGACGTCAAAGATACCCCCTCAGCGCGTGCTCGCGCTCCAACACATCTTTCAGTTGGTCTGCCGTTATCATAGTTGTACTGGTTTAATTTATTCCGAGATGCAAAAGTACACAAAAGATGCGAGAGTTACGCATGATCTCTATTGGATACCTCTCTTCTATACAATCTCCATTGCAATCGGATCGGGCAATGTTGCGCTCTCTTCTCTCAATATTGCGTAGTTGTATGCATCATTGAATGCCCTGCTTTTACTGCCTCCTTGTTTATCAGACCGGGCCTCTTTCTGTGGTGCATTTATCAGCGGCTCATTTTTAGTCAGAACCACTGATGCATATTTCTTTCCATCCTCACCTGCCGGATTCCTATTCTTTCTGACTGTGTTACTTTGTGTTTTTGTAAAGGGCGACAATATCCCGGGTCTCTTTTTTCTCTCCTGCTGTTGAACTTCACCGGCCGTTAGTGCTGCAATCTCTTTCAGTACCCTGCCACCGCGCAGGTAACGTGCCGCATAATAGGGTTCATTGGAAGAGGAGATGATCACGCCGTAGCTGGTGGATGCATGAATGAATTTGAATATCCCGTTTGATCTCACCTCCGTAACAATCCCCACATGCCCCACAACACCGTTGCGGGCTCTCCCCTCGAAGAAGACCAGATCTCCTTTTTTGAGTTCATTTATCTCTTCAACTGTAGGGAATTGTCTCTCCTGTTCAGCTGAGCTGGATGCAAGATCGTAGCCAAATGATCCGAACAGGTAGGAGGTAAATCCGGAGCAGTCGAATGCATATGGGCCTCTGGCCGCATAACGATAGGGTTTGCCCAGGTACTTCCTGGCATTGTTGATCAGTTTGTCCGCCAGGTCGTTGGCCGATCTGTCGAAAACAGATCGACTGGTGCCACAAGAGGCGACAATGGCTGCCAGCATGAGGGAGATGGTAACATATGAGAAAAAACGTTTTCTATCTGCTTTCAAAGAGATTCTGTTTGTTTTATAGAAGCACAAAAATAGGCAAATTAATGACTGTCTACAGCCGTTTTCTCTTTTTTTTGACATGATCGGAATTGTTACAGTGTTGGAACTCTTATTGAAGGTGGGATGAATGATGGCTCAGCCTGATTGCTTCTGCAAAAAAAACCTTATCTTGTAGCCCGAAAAAATACTAGAAAAAAGGATGCGAAAAATCAATAATATTGTGTTCGATTTTGGCGGGGTGCTGATCGACTGGAATCCGGTTTATCTTTATCGTAAGGTGTTTGAAACAGAGGAGGAGATGCACTATTTCCTTTCCCATATCTGCCGGTATGATTGGAACATGAGACAGGATGCCGGCCGCTCACTGGAGGATGCAACCAGGGAGTTGCAGGAACAGCATCCGGAGTATGCACAAGAGATAGGCTATTATTACGGTCGGTGGGAGGAGATGCTGGGTGGCACCATCGATCAGCATGTGCGACTGATTAAACCGCTCAAAGAGAGATATCGGGTGTATGGCCTCACAAACTGGTCGGCCGAGACGATACCGATAGCCATGCAGCGTTATGCGTTTTTCAAGGATCTTGAGGGGATTGTGGTTTCGGGTAGCGAGAAGATTGCGAAACCCGATCCGGCATTGTACCGGATATTGCTAACGCGCTATGCTCTCATTCCGGAAGAGTCTCTTTTTATTGACGACAATGCAGCCAATATTGAGACCGCCCGTCAGTTGGGGTTCCATGCATTACATCTCACGGATGATGTCAACCTGGAAGAGTGGTTAAGGGAACAGCAGATACTCTAAAGAGGTTGGTTTACCGGTCGAAACGATAATAGTGCAGCAGGGGATCATCCTCGCCAGCCAGGATCTTGAGAACCAGATCCATACCCTGCACTGAGAAAGTGATCCCGTTTCCTCCCAGTCCCAGCACAAAGATGGCATTGGGAAAATCAGGATGCTCTCCGATAAATGGAAGGCCATCCTTTGTTACCCCAAAAGCACCCGCCCATGTGTAGTCTTCTATGAAAGTGAGGGAGGGAAATAGTTTCTCAATCTTTTTAATTAATCTGTCAATTTTCCTGTTTTTCATTTTTTCAGTTACCCGGTTGTATTTGAAGGGGATGTCTTCACCTCCTGCCAGTAACCGACCGTCATCAGTAGTCCGCATGTATATGTAGGGGTCATCCGTATCCCAGATCAGGAGATCTTTCAATTGCGGATAGAGACCGAATGACTGTTCACTCACGCATGCAAACGTACTGATCACATCTGCATATTTCTTTCGGAACATGCGTAAGGTCTCGAAACCAGTGCAGAAGACCACCCGCTTACTGTGAATCTGAAACCCGTCATCGGTAATAATCTTTACATGATCGGGTTCGTATTGAATTTCTTTGATGGGTGTGTGGTCGTATACCTGCATGCCACTGTGATGGTTGCGGTTGATCAGCTCATGTGCCGCACGAAAAGCATCAATGGATGCACCTTCATCGGAGAGAATACCGGGTAGCGTTTCCATATGGTATCTCTCCCGGATCTGTTTTGTGGTGAGCCATTCAACATTGAAACCATGCGATTTTCGGTATTGGTATTCTCTTTCCAAATCGGATATGCTTTTCTCAGAGTGAGCTACCTGCAGTGATTTCTTCCTTTCAAAACCGGCGTCTATCTTCTCTTTTTTGAGCAGTAGATCCAGGACTTCAATGGAGGTGATACCTTCCCGGTAACAGGTCACTGCACCCTCCTCACCGATCATGTCAGCTAACTTGTGCATAGGCACGTCAATTTCGTACTGTAGCATGGAGGTCGTGGCTGAGGTGCTGCCGTTAGCCACATCCCGCTTGTCAATCACCACGGTCCTGTAGCCCGCACGGTGGAGGGTATGGCTGATCAGTGCACCGGTGATACCACTCCCGATGACGGTGATGTCGCATTCCACATTTTCCTGCAATGAAGGATAACTGTATAGGATTCCGTTTTTCAAAAGCCAGAATGATTCAGGTGAGCGTAGTTCCATGGGGGCGCGTTTTTAATCGTTAATTCAACTGTTATATAACGTATTATCTGGCTGTTTTGTTTTCAGGTCAGGTCGTTATTGGGGAGGAATGGCTGAAGGAATCACCCATAAGGGGGAGTTTATTTTAACCAATATTCTGCACCTCTTTGTCATTAATTGATTATCTTTGTCCCCGTAATGAAGATGTGGACAGATTTGAACTGCTTGCAACCACAGAAAAAAATGCTAAAACGATAGTTGCATTTCTCTTTTCTCTTGCCTCGGTATTTCTGTCCTCCTCCATATTTTTGACATTTTAATTACTTATGGGTGATGCTGTTCTCATGGACTTCCTGGTAGGTGCCTGAGCCGAATGGTGAGCCCTGTTAAAATATATATTGTATGAATTATCTTTTTACCTCCGAGTCGGTATCGGAAGGACATCCCGATAAAGTGGCCGATCAGATCTCAGATGCCCTGCTGGATGAGTTCCTGGCCTATGACCCCGAGTCAAAGGTTGCCTGTGAGACGCTGGTGACCACCGGGCAGGTGGTGCTGGCCGGTGAAGTGAAGTCGAAAACTTATGTCGATGTGGCAGAGGTGGCACGTCAGGTGATCACCAAGATCGGTTATACCAAAAGTGAGTATCGGTTTGAAGCGGAGTCGTGTGGTGTTTTCTCAAGCATCCATGAACAATCGGATGACATCAATCGCGGTGTTGATGCCGATGTGCAGGGTGCCGGTGACCAGGGGATGATGTTCGGTTACGCCACCAACGAGACGGAGAGCTACATGCCACTGCCCATCGACCTGAGTCACGCACTGATGATGGAGCTGGCCAACATCCGCAAGAACCAACCGGAGCTGATGCCCTACCTGCGCCCCGATGCGAAATCGCAGGTGACGGTCGAGTATAACGACCAGGGTGTTCCCCAACGCATCGATACCATCGTGATCTCCACGCAGCATGATGAGTTCGAGATGCCACGCGGTAACAGCCATGAGGCTCAGATTGAGGCCGACAAAAGGATGCAGTCGCGCATCCGGTCAGATGTGAAGACGATTCTGATCCCGCGCGTGAGAGCGCAGTACAAGGGACGAAAGGATATTCAGAAGCTGTTCGAGGGCGAGATCACCTATCACGTCAACCCTACCGGTAAGTTTGTGATTGGCGGCCCACACGGTGACACCGGTCTTACCGGGAGAAAGATCATCGTTGACACCTATGGTGGTAAGGCACCCCATGGTGGCGGGGCTTTTTCCGGCAAGGATCCTTCGAAGGTAGACCGCTCGGCAGCCTATGCAGCCCGATACATTGCAAAGAACATGGTGGCAGCCGGTATTGCCGATGAGATGTTGATTCAGCTCTCCTACGCCATCGGCGTGGATGAACCGATCAGTGTCTTCGTGGATACCTTCGGCAAGAGCAACGTGAAGATGTCGGATGGGGAGATAGCCAGGAAGATCAGGACAATGTTTAGCCTGCAGCCCCGCGCCATTGAACAAGAGTTGAAGCTGCGCAACCCCATCTATTTTGAAACGGCATCCTATGGTCACATGGGACGTTCCCCGCAGAAAGTGATGAAGGAGTTCAAATCGCGCTACATGCCTGAACCAAGAATAATGGAGGTGGAGCTGTTCACCTGGGAGGCTTTGAATCATGTGGAGAAGATCAAAAAAGAATTCGGACTGTAACGTTGTTGTTTACTGTGCTTCCAGCAACCTGATACAACCGGTCTATACCACGGCAGCATCCCGTTTGGGCGAATTATTCGCTCTGAATGGGATCACTTGCATCAACGGCGCGGGGAAACAGGGTCTGATGGGAGCGCTCAATGATGCAGTATTGCACCATGGAGGGAGAGTGAAGGGTATCATCCCCCGCTTTATGGTTGAAGCCGGATGGGGACATGATCATCTCAGTGAAATCATTGTGACCGATAGCCTGCATGAACGGAAGGCACTGATGGCGAATGCTTCTGATGCCGTTGTTGCGTTGCCGGGTGGTATGGGTACTCTGGAAGAGCTGGCAGAGATCATCACCTGGAAGCAATTGGGCCTCATCCGACATCCCATCATTCTTCTCAATACCAATCATTATTATGATCCCCTGCTGGCTTTCTTCGAAAGAATGATCAGTGAAAGGTTTATGCGGGACGATTACCGTGAGATGTGGCAGGTAGCTGCCACGCCCGATGAGGTAATACCCATGCTGGAAGTTTTTCCTGACTGGAATCCCTCTTATGCCAAATATCCGCAAAAAGAGTCGTAACTTTGTGACGAGAGACTTTTTTTTGGATGAGACAACCGGTCATCTTTACAGATAGTGCTGCAATGCTTCCCTCCCAAATAGTGAGAGCCGAAGAGCAATCTGTTTTGCCCTTCTCCTCCCTCCCGGAGTTGGGTGATTATACGTTTCTTCCTACCGACAGCAGCCGTCTTTTCTTTGACCCTGACACCACCCTGAATGCCTCCCTACAGTCGCTCAACAACTTCTATCCCGGTAATCCCATATCTTCTGCTACTGTGGTGCAAACACTCTTTTTCCTGCTCTTCCTGCTCTGTTTTCTCTTATTAGCTTTTTTTTATCGTAGGGAAGGATCATCCTTTACAGGGAATTTCAGGAGTATGTTCACTACATTCAGACCTCCGCTAATCATCCGAAAAGAACAGGTAACC
>Ga0265293_10003146_pt1 | contig 31214 bp, 23 predicted proteins | sample Munlanlewell138R_FD_192505 | JGI IMG/M metagenome (GOLD analysis project Ga0265293, IMG submission 192505) | Leachate microbial communities from a municipal landfill in Southern Ontario, Canada - Leachate well 138R | ecosystem: Engineered > Solid waste > Landfill > Unclassified | place: Canada... | reverse complement strand
AAAAGCAACAATTACTGATGTTGTTTGTAAAATAAAAAATAAAGATAATGAGATTATTGAAGTGGCTATGCTACAAAAATGGCCAGTTCGTCGTCCTCGTCCATATAAAAGAAAACTAGCACCAAATGTACCTATGGTAACTGGTCAAAGAGTTATTGATACATTATTCCCAATTGCTATTGGTGGAGTTGCAGCAATTCCTGGTCCATTTGGATCTGGAAAAACCGTTGTTCAACATCAATTAGCTAAATGGGCAAATGCGGAAATTGTAGTATATGTTGGTTGTGGTGAACGTGGAAATGAAATGACTGACGTTTTAAATGAATTCCCACATCTTCAAGACCCAAAAACTGGTGAAACTTTAATGAAAAGAACAGTATTAATTGCTAATACTTCAAACATGCCAGTTGCAGCTAGAGAAGCATCTATTTATACAGGTATTACAATAGCTGAATATTTTAGAGATATGGGTTATAAAGTAGCTATTATGGCTGATTCTACATCAAGATGGGCAGAAGCTCTTCGTGAAATGAGTGGTCGTTTAGAAGAAATGCCAGGTGAGGAAGGATATCCAGCATACTTATCAAGTAGATTAGCTGAATTCTATGAAAGAGCAGGGCGTGTAGAGAGTTTAGGAAATAATCCTCGTGAAGGAGCGGTTACGGCAATTGGTGCAGTTTCACCTCCAGGAGGAGATACTTCGGAACCAGTTTCTCAAGCAACTCTACGAATTGTTAAAGTATTCTGGGGTCTAAGTGCACAACTTGCTTATCGTCGTCACTTCCCAGCAATAGACTGGTTAAATAGTTACTCTTTGTATGATGATCAATTAAATGAGTATTTTGATGAAAATATTAAACGTGACTGGTCTAAACAAGTTCAAAGAACAGTTAGCCTTCTTCAAGAAGAATCTAAACTAGAAGAAATTGTTCGTTTAGTTGGTGTTGATTCACTGGAATTTAATGATAGACTTACACTTGAGGCAACTAGAAGTATTCGTGAGGACTTCTTACATCAAATCGCTTTTGATGAGGTTGATACTTATACTTCACTTAATAAGCAATTTGGAATGCTTAATGCAATTTTAAAATGGTATGATTTAAGTTTAAATGCGCTTAAAAAAGATGTAAGTTTCGCAAAATTAACTAATATGAAGGTTTTAGAAAAAATCTCAAGAATGAAATACATTTTAGAAGATAATTTTGATTTAGAAAACGAAAAAATATTAAATGAATTAAATAACGAAATTGAAGAATTACTAAGGGGGGATGACGATTGGCTAAAGAATACAAAACAATAAGAGAAGTCGTTGGACCCTTAATGCTTGTTGAAGGTGTTGAAGGAGTTAAATATGATGAGCTTGTTCGCATCAAACAATCTACTGGTGATGAAAGATTCGGTAAAGTTCTTGAAATAAATGAAGGTAAAGCTTTAGTACAATTATTTAACCCATCCCAAGGGTTAAGAATTAGTGATTCAAAAGCAATGTTCTTAGGACATGGTATTGAATTAAAGCTTGCACCAGAAATATTAGGACGTGTATTTGATGGTATGGGTAAACCTATTGATGGTGGTGGAGAAATTATTCCAAAGAAATCACTTGATATTAATGGTACACCACTTAATCCAGTTGCGCGTGACTATCCTTCTGAATTTATTGAAACTGGAGTAAGCGCAATTGATGGACTTAATACCCTAGTTAGAGGACAAAAACTTCCAATCTTCTCAGGTTCAGGTTTACCTCATGCTAAACTTGCGGCACAAATTGCCCGTCAAGCTAAGGTTTTAGGCAAAGATGAAGATTTTGCTGTAGTATTTGCTGCTATTGGTATTACTTTTGAAGAATCTGATTACTTCGTAAAAGAATTCCAAAAATCAGGAGCTATTGAAAGAAGTGTTCTTTTTGTCAATTTAGCAAACGATCCAGCAATTGAACGTATCGCAACTCCGCGTATGGCTATTACATGTGCTGAGTATTTAGCTTATGAACTTGGTATGCATGTACTTGTAATTTTAACGGATATTACAAACTATGCAGAAGCACTACGTGAGGTTTCAGCAGCTCGTAAAGAGGTTCCTGGAAGACGTGGATATCCTGGATATATGTATACTGACCTTGCGAGTTTATATGAAAGAGCAGGTAGAATTAAAGGTAAGACTGGATCAATTACCCAATTACCAATTCTAACAATGCCAGAAGATGATAAAACTCACCCAATTCCTGACTTAACTGGATATATTACTGAAGGACAAATCATCCTTTCACGTGAGTTGTACCAAAAAGGTATTTTCCCACCAATTGATGTATTACCATCTTTAAGTCGTCTTAAAGATAAGGGTATAGGTCAAGGTAAGACCCGTGAGGATCATTCTCAAACAATGAACCAATTGTTTGCTGCTTATGCTCGTGGTAAAGAAGCTAAGGAACTATCTACAATCTTAGGTGAAGCTGCTTTAAGTGATGTAGATAAGTTGTATAGTCAATTTGCTGTTGAGTTTGAAGATTTATATGTTTCACAAGGTAATCAAACAGGCCGTAGTATTGAAGAAACTCTTAATTTGGGTTGGGAATTACTTTCAATTCTTCCAAAAACTGAACTTAAACGTATCAGTGTTGAAAACATTGAAAAATATCTTCCTAAAAAGGATTAGTAATGGCTAAAATTATAAATCCAACCAGAATGGAATTGACCCGTCTTAAGAAACGCTTAAGTACGGCCAAGAGGGGTCACAAATTACTGAAGGATAAACAAGATGAAATGGTTCGTCAGTTTATGCTAATCATTAAGGAAAATGATCGACTAAGAAAAGAAGTAGAAGATGAACTTAAAGTAATAAATAAAAGTTTTAATTATGCAAATATGAAAATGAGTCATGAAGGAATAAAAGAAGCATTAATGGTTCCAGCCAATAATACTACACTTTCTACTGGACTTAAAAATATAATGAATATTAAAACTCCAACTATTGCTTATGAAACTCCTGATGTTATTGATTTAACATATGGATTTGCTTTTACTCCATCTGAACTTGATAATTCAGTTATTGGTTTATCAAAATTATTACCAAATTTAATTAGGTTAGCAGAAATAGAAAAATCATGTAATATGTTAGCTTTTGAAATTGAAAAGACTAGAAGAAGAGTTAATGCGATTGAGTATGTAATGATACCTGAGATGCAAACTCAAATTAAATATATTATTATGAAATTAGAAGATAATGAACGTAGTAATATCATTAGACTAATGAAATCTAAAGAAATTATTCTGGCTAAACAACAAAACATTTGAAAAGCATACCGAAAGGTATGCTTTTAATAATTATATATGAAAACTTATATAGATTTTCTAAAAAAAAGAAATTTTGATAGATTATTTATCTAATTGCTTAATTTTATATATATTTTTATGAGCAATCTTTAAACTGCTTATATTAGGCTTAAATAGCCCCTCTAATCCATTTTGACTTATTAGATGTTTAATTAGTGGTGAATTAGTTAAAGCGGACATAAATGAAAATTCTATAAAAAAAATCATTCATTGAATGATTATGGTGCGGCTAGTGAAATTCGAATTCACATGTCTAAGACACTACCCCCTCAAGATAGCGCGTCTACCAGTTCCGCCATAGCCGCATTTATTTATATACAAGATATTATACTATAAAACTTTGAGATAAACAATAAAAAAAGTAACTACTTTTACTGTGTCTGTTCAAAACGTAGTTACTTTAATTTTTTTTATTGTTCTTGTCTAGATTGTTTGTATGTTACAAATATTGATAATGCAGCAAAAACTACAAAAAATAGAAGTTGTGCTCCTATATACAAGTATATTTTATCAAGATTTGTTTGGTTAATTACTTCTAAACTTGCTATTGTATCATTAATATTAATGAAATAGTAGGTTGGAAGTAATTTTGATGCTGCTATAACCCCTGAACTAAGTAAGAATTGGGGAACAAATGCTCCTCCTAAAAAGGATGTTCCTAAACTTACAACATTCGTTAATGCGGAAATGATTTCTTCATTTTTAGCAAATAAAGATATAAAGTAGGATATAGCCAAAATAGCAAGTGTTAGAGAGTATGCATTTATAATAAAATAAATACTAGCAGGATCTTTCATTCCGATTGGATATAAGATAAAGCTTATTGCAACTAAAACAGTAGTCACTAAGAAAGCAAACATGAAATGTCCTAATAAAATCTCCAAAGTTATTCTTGTTTGCGAGTATGCAGATACTGTCATACGCTTTTTAACTTCAAATTGTCTTATTTTCATTGTGATTAAACCAACAACTGAAAGAAGTAGGGCAAATAAAACATAGTTCATGTAATTATAGTAATATCTTGCCGTCTCTTTTTGGTTGTTTGCTTCATGAATTTTTTCAACAACAACACTTGATGCCAAGTCTTCTTGAATCCTTTCAAACATAACTTCTTCAGATATATCTGGAGCTTGTGACCTATATGTTTTAACAAGATTAAAGTATTGATCAATTATTGCTTCCAAACTGACATTAAAACCACTATCATTTACCTTTAAATGCGATATTTGTGGGTTTTTCCCATCATAGAAGTCTTGAGTGAAGTTTTCTGGGATGGTAAAAGCAAACATTATCTCTCTAAAGTATATAGCATCGGCAATATCCTCATCGTCAATTTTTACCGAATAAGCATATTTACTCATAGCTGTAAACAAATTTTCAATTAATAGGGTATCTTCATCATTGCTTTTCATCGAAATGGCAATTTTGCTTTCAGTAAATTCACTAGAGGATGGTTGTGATGATTGAGTAAATATTATTGCCACTCCAATAAATATAAAGAAATAAACAATAACTGAAGGTAAATTTTTCTTAAGAATTTTTAAGTACAATTTAAATACTTTCATATTTATCCCTCCTATACATTAGAAGTGATGAACATAAAAATACTATTGTCATAATACCTAATATTAGCATGTTTGCGATAAAACGTTCATAAGTTTTATAATAGTTTAGGCTATACAATGCATCTGTTATAACTCCAACAGGATTAATATAGTTTATAAATGGTGCATTGGTTTGGATAAAGTATTTTACGCTAATTATCATCATACCTGATAAAAAACCACCAAAAGTACCAACGAGTACAGTAATAGCAATTTTTAATCCTTCACTTTTCCTCTTAAGCAGCATTGATATAAATGCTCCAAAACTAATACCAACCATAGATCCAACAACACAAGTTAGAAGAAGTAATGACAAATTAGTATTTAGATTAAGTCCTAAAACAAACATTAAATACAATAAGAAAATCAATATTTCTACAATATGTATTGTGAAACTAGCTAGAAGTGATAACAAAAGTTGTTTGAATCTTTTAACCGGTGCAATTGATAAGCGAACTCCATGTTGGTTTTTAATTGGTAAAAGAGTCATTACCGCGTGATTTCCCCAAAAAGAACCATAAATTAATGCCATACCGATTAAACTAAAGAAATAAGTTAATACATAATTTGGTTTTTTAGTATTTGAATCATCAAATACTAAATAATTTTGATTAACATTTAACTCAGCAATGATTTCATTAATATCGGCCTCTCCATTTGTCAGAATCATGATTGAAGTAACCGTAGAAGTAGTTTGTAAATATCTGTCTAAGAATGTTTTAATTATTGTTTGATTAAAACCACCACTGTTAACGGTTAGTTTTATACTATTATCATCTGAAAACTCTATAATTCCGGACACTTCCCCATTTGCAAGTTTATCCAATGAAGTTTCTTTAGAATCTAAGGATATGTTAAATATTAATGTGGTTTCCGTAAATTTAACTTCTTCAAGAAGAGTTATTAAATCATCTTGAGGGTTAAAATTAATCACGGAAACATTAATTGTATCAAAAGTTTCTCCTTCTTCTAAATTTGCAAATGCAACATGAAATAATGTTGATAAAGCAATAGGGAATAAGAGTGTCCAAAATAGTAATGATTTATTACGTAAAAGCAATAAAATATTATATTTAAACATTGTCATTATTAGTCCCTAAGCTCCTTTCCGGTAATTTCTAAGAATACATCATTCAAGTTAGGAGATTCAGAGTAAATATTTTCAAATTCTAAGTCATGTTTATTTAAAATAGCGATAACTGCAGGGATTTTACTTTTCCCTTTGAGACACTTTATAACTAAAACTTCGTCTTTGTATTCTACAGATGTTACGTTTTCTAGATCCTTGATCTCTTTAATTACAATTTCGTTTGGAATAGAAAGTTTAACTTCAATCTTTTCTCCAATCTCAATTAATGACTTTAAATGTTCTTTAGTTCCTTCAGCAATTACTTGTCCTTTATCCATAATCATTATATAATCGCATAATCTTTCAACTTCTTCCATATAATGTGTCGTATAGATAATTGTAGCTCCATCTTCGTTTAATTTTTTTATTCCTTCTAGAATTTTATTACGACTTTGTGGATCAACAGCAACTGTTGGCTCATCTAAAATAATTAATTTTGGTTTATGGCTTACTCCACATGCAATGTGAAGACGTCTTAATAAACCACCTGAAAGTTTTTTTGGTAAAAAGTTCTTGAAATCGTTTAAGGAAACGAAGTCTATAGCTTCTTCAACAAGTTTCTTTCTTTCTTGTTTGTCTTTAACATAAAGGCTACAAAAATAATCAATATTTTCATAAACTGTTAACTCATTGAAAACAGCGACGTTTTGAGTTATAAGTCCAATGTTTTTTTTGATATCATAACTTGTTGAAGTCATTGGTTTACCAAATATTTCTATAGTTCCTTCTTCAAATTCTAGTAGTGATAATATACAATTAATTGATGTCGTTTTTCCACTACCATTTGGACCAAGTAGTCCAAATATTTCTTTGTCTCTAACTTGGAAACTTAATCCATCAAGGGCTCTTAAACCATTTTTATAAGTTTTAACTAAATTTTGTACTTTAATTATCATATTGTCCCTCCTGACGTTATAAATTATATAATTTTTTATGAAAAAATGCAACAATTATTTTCATGTTTACATTTTACATTTATATGTGCTATAATTACAACTACTAGGAGGTTGTATGAAAAAGATACTATTAGTGATATTACTATTTTTTATTACAGCATGTAGTAAAACTACTGAAATTGAAGATGAGACATTAGAAGAAGATATTTCAGAAGAAGAAAACTTAGAAGAAGAAAATTTAGAAGAAGAGGTTAAAATAACTATGGTAGAAATTATATTAGAAGATAATAGAAGCATTAAATTAGAATTGTATCCAGAAAAAGCCCCATTAACTGTTGCAAACTTTTTAAAATTAGTAGATAATAAATATTATGACAAAACAGTATTTCATCGTGTCATTAAAAATTTCATGATTCAAACAGGTGGATATACAGTTGATGAATTAGAAATTCGTGAACTTGAATCTACTTCACCAATTAAAGGTGAGTTTAGGAGTAATGGTTTTAATGGAAATGATATTTTACATACTCCTGGAGTTATCTCAATGGCAAGAACTATGGATAAAAATAGTGCGACCGGTCAGTTTTTCATTTGTACAGGGACTTCACCTCATCTAGATGGTGATTATGCAGCTTTTGGTAAGGTTGTTGATGAAGAAAGTTTAGCTGTTGTAATGGAAATTAATCAAGCTCCTACAGAAAATGTTGGGGGACATTTTACTGACTTTGCATATCCTATAATAAGAATCAAAACAATCAAAAGAGTTTAAAAAAAATGCATCATACCAGTTTTTGGTATGATGCATTTTTATAAGACTAATTTTCCTCTAAAACCTCTTGATGAATAATATGAGTCAGCCCCGTTATGGTACATAAAAACAGTATTATATCTAAAATCGCCAAATATTGCTCCACCAAGTACTCGTATATCGGTTGGAGTATTAAGCCAACTAGAAGTTTTTTGATCAAACGGTCCATATTTTTGAAGTTCTTTGTACTCTTCAAAATTAAGCAGTGTAATACCCATACTGTTAGCAAGACCAACTGAGGATGCTAGTGGTTTAAACTTTTTCCTTTTTTCTAATGCTTCATCATCATAACAGGTATTGATTCTACCTTTCGGAGTTTCTAAAGAGCAATCAACATAAGTTAAGGAATCATTATTCAGATATACTAAGTCGGGTTCACCAAGCGATGATTCCATCATAAATAGACTTTGTAAATTCGATTTTTTTTGAAGTATCATATGTTTTATTTCATTCCATGTATGATTAGGATGCCTCTTCATATTGTTTTTAAATCTTGTTTCTAGTATTAGCAATAATTCATCTATATTTTGGTTTGATAGTTTATTCATTCTATACCTCCTTATATAATATTATATCATTTTATTTATTTGTTTATCATAAATATACAAAAAAACCTTGATATTTCTATCAAGGTTTGCTCTCTAAATGGAGCGGGTAACGAGAATCGAACTCGCATATTCAGCTTGGAAGGCTGACGTTCTGCCGTTGAACTATACCCGCATACATGGTCGGGAAAACAGGATTCGAACCTGCGACATCTTGGTCCCAAACCAAGCGCTCTACCAAGCTGAGCTATTTCCCGAGTAGTTTAAAAAGTTTTAAAATGGTACGCCAGACAGGACTTGAACCCACAGCCTTTTGGTCCGTAGCCAAACGCTCTATCCAGTTGAGCTACTGGCGCACAATATAATGGCGGTCTCGACGGGACTTGAACCCGCGATCTCCAGTGTGACAGACTGGCATGTTAACCACTACACCACGAGACCATTATAAAATTGGTGCGGGTGACAGGAATCGAACCTGCACTCCAAGGAACTAGATCCTAAGTCTAGCGCGTCTGCCAGTTCCGCCACACCCGCATCAATAAGCATCTGGTCAAAGCAGTGATGCTATCCACACGCTCTAATATTATACTATATGACTTTTAAAAAAGCAAGCACAAAAAACAAAATTTTATTAATTTTTAACATTTACAATGATTATAATAACTTTACCTTTTAAGTCTACTGTGTTATAATTATACAAAAGAGGAAGGTATTTCTATGGAAGCAAATAGTCCCAAATTTTTAGTATATTTTGATCTAAATGATAACATTTCATATATTAATGATGAATTATCAGCAGTAAGAAAAATTGTTACTAATATAATACAAAACAGATACTTTTCACATAGTGTGGAAGTTCAGTTTAATAAAGAAATCCTTAATTATGATATTATTAAAGAAAAATTAAGTGATAATGTAATGGTGGTCATTACTCAAGTTAATGACTCATTAATTGAAGATATGATTGAAGAAATTAAATATGTTCTTGGTAATAGAAAAACTTTAACAATTAAGTCTGCTCATGACTTTAATAAAACTGGATATTCAGACAGTCAATTACAGGAAATGTATAAAAACTATTTAAACAAAGCTGAATTTTTAGAGTTTGAAGAAAATGATAAAGTAAATAATTTTAATAACAACTATAATATTGATAATTTACCATTGTTGGATAAGGAAGATTACTTAGCATTCTCTAATTTATTTGTATTGAATGTGGAGGATTTAAACGGATACCAATTAATAGAAAACTTTAATGTCATAAATGCATTGTATTCCAATTTTCACTTTTTATTAAGATATTTTACATTGTTAGATTATGATAATCTTGTAACTTATTATCAAAAAGAAACGATTGGAATCTTAAGAAATATTAGAAGCTATACTTCCCAAAGTGATGACTACAATGATAATATAAAGGAACTTCTTTTGTATAAGCATATTTTATTACAATTAGGGCAAGGAGTATTTTTCTTTGATCCAGAAGAGGGTTTAGCTGAGATAAGAGAAAAATTTGAAGATATAGCCGCAAGAAGAAGAGATGTATTAGTTTTAGAACTTAGTGAGAAAATAGAATTATTCAACAGCGATTATAGAATTATGAGTGTTGGAGATGTAAAATCTAAAGCATTTTCTTCATATAAGATCATTGGTAATAGTTTTTATAAACATTTAGATAAATTAAGACCATTAATTAATAGTTTTAAAGAAATAAATAATAATGTTGTTAAGTTTAATAGTAAGATGGTTAATGATGAAAGAATTATTAAAACCTTGGACTTACTTCTTAAACATAAAATTATAGAAAATTATAAAGAAAAGTATGGAAGTTATACGATTCATATTGAAAACTATGAGCATATAACATTTTTACAAGGAAAGTGGTTTGAGTTTTATACTGCGAAACTATGTGAAGAAGCTATTATTAATTATAAGAATCAAGGATATTTCCCTGATTATGGAATTTATCAAAATATGGTTGTTAATTTTGGTGATTATTATCGAGAGCTAGACATTGTTTTGTATTTGAATAATAATATTTTCTATATTGAAAATAAAATCGATATTAAAAATACATATAGATATGATATTGATAAGTACATGAATAATATTAAACATATGAATATTGAAAAAAATAATAGTTATCTTGTTTGCCTAGAAGGCGAGGAAGCTGTTTATGACTCAATTAAAGTAATTCCAATTACTTCTTTTACAAAGGAATTTAAAAAAGAAGCACTAAAAATTTTAGAATTAGATAAACAAAAGAAAAATGAAGAGTTTAAGTCAAAAGAAATTGCTCAAAGGGAGAAACTCCAATCAGAATCTTTAATTAATAGACATAAAGAATCACTATATCTAACCTATTTTAGTGAACAAGACAAAGAAAAAGCAAAATATGATAAGATTAAAGAAAAATATGAGAGTCTGACTCATGAATTAAATGTTACTAGATTTGATAGGTTAATTGCTGATGTTAAAGAATCCGGAATTGATAAAGATATCCCAGATATATTTTTGATTATTGACGAGTACAAAAGTAATACTATAAATAATTTAAGACATCAAGATATGATTTCGCAAATATCTAGTGTTAATAAACCTAAAAGTAAATATCTTGCTAATGCTTTTTCGATAATTTATTTAAATAAAGTGATAGAATCAACACAGTCTATGCAAGATGACGCTAGATTATGGTTATTATATAATTTGCATACTGATGATTTTACTAAAGTCTTAGAAAACTTCTATTTGCAAGATATTCCTTTAACGATAGGAAAAATCACTCACTATGTTTACTATTTTATTAAAAATTGTGAAGTAAAAGAAGATTTAGAGTTTTTTGCAAAAAAATTCCATGATATTGTTTTTTCTTACTTCAACAAGCTTAATGATAAAATAAGTAAGCTTTCGATAAATCATAAGAATGAGTTCCTTCTTAAACATGAAGAATCTGATCATTTAATTGCAATAGTAAGTGCATTTATGGAGAGATTTTATGGTGAAGTTTACAATGAATGCATTAAGTATAATGACGTTGAAGCATTTATACATAAAATAATTCATAATAATTATTATTATTCTCATGTTTTAAAGAAACACAATCCAGTTTTTAGAGACTTATATGTTAATAAAGAGTTTTTTAATGAAACAAATTGTGTTGATGTAGCTAATTACTTGTTTTTGAATCAAAAATTTTTAATAAATGAAGCTGGTTTTATTGAAAGTATTGACCCAAATAAATATACATTTAGTATTATTCGTGATGACAAATCGTTTAAGTTTTTAAATTTGTTAACTAATAGCAAATTAATTAGTGATTTTCGTGAAGTAAAGAAGGCTAATGCATTTGTTGGGATATTTAATGATTGTTACAGTTATGATTGGATAGTAAAAAGGTTGTGGATAGGTAACTATTTATCTTTTAAGTATAAATCCAATTTTATATTTACAAATTTACTACTTGATAATAAGTATTATATTATGTTTGTTAAAAAGTATAAAGGAACAGATTTATTTTGTTTAAGAAGACAAATAGGTAAAACCAATAGATTTGCACTAATTGAATCAAAAAATTTGAGTAATATTAATGATAAATCATTTGTTTATGAATTAGATAAACTAGAAATCACATGTAATGAAATGTTTGGAGGTATAACAAATGAGTAAAGTTGTGGTCATAACAGGATCATCAGGCGGTATTGGTCTTGCAACATCAAAATATTTAAATAAAAAAGGCTATAAAGTCTATGGTTTATCTCGTAGAGGAATGAATGAAGATGGTGTTAAATCAATAAAATGTGATGTTACTAAGATAGATGAAGTAAAAACTGCTTTAAAGCAAGTGTATGATAATGAAGGAAGAATAGATGTTGTAATCAATAATGCTGGTTTAGGTGTTAGTGGTGCTGTTGAGTATTCTTCGGCTGAAGAATTAAAGAAGATATTTGATTTAAATGTTTTTGCCTTAGTAAGTGTTTCACAAGCATCGTTAAATTATTTGCGTGAATCTCAAGGAATAATTGTTAATATAGGAAGTGTTGCAGGTGAGCTAACTATTCCCTTTCAAACATTTTATTCTATGACTAAAGTTGCTGTTAGCACTTTTAGCGAAGGATTAAGAATGGAGGTTAAACCATTCAAGATTAGAGTCAGTTGCGTTTTACCTGGAGACACTAAAACAGATTTTACGAAAAATAGGGATAGACCAATTGTTGAAAGTGATCCGATTTATCTTGATAGAATTAAGAATTCATTATCAAAGATGGAAAAAGATGAACAAAATGGTGTTGATCCAATAAAGGTTAGTAAAGTAATCTACAAAGTTATTAATAAGAAAAGTCCTCCGGTTAAAGTTACTGTGGGATTAGACTATAAGTTCTTGGTTTTCTTAAAAAGATTACTGCCTATAAAATTAGTTAATCATATTTTATATAAAATGTATGGAAAATAGTGCGAAAGCACTATTTTTTAGCACTTTACTGTTGACAGTGCTAGATTTTGATAGTATAATATGATTAGAAATTTAGGAGGTAATAGAATGTCTGAAATTAAACAATTTAAAACCGAGTCTAAGCGATTATTGGACTTAATGATTAACTCTATTTATACAAATAAAGAAATATTTTTAAGAGAACTAATCTCTAATGCAAGTGATGCAATTGACAAATATCACTATTTATCATTAACAGCGGATGTTTTACCTAAAAAGAATGATTATGAGATATTAATTGAACTTGATAAGAAAAAGAGAACAATTAAAATTACTGATAATGGTGTTGGTATGACCTATGATGAGGTTAATGATAGTTTAGGTACAATAGCTAAAAGTGGATCTTTAGAATTCATGGAAAAGTTAAAGGATAAAAAAGCTGATATTGACATTATTGGTCAATTTGGGGTTGGATTTTATTCGTCATTTATGGTTGCTAAACTAGTAGAAGTTAGAACTAGAAGTTTATACGATAGTAAAGGTTATTTGTTTAAATCTGAAGGAACCGATTCATATGAAATTAGTGAAATAGATAAAGATACATCTGGAACAGAAATAACACTACATTTAAGAAAAAAAGATGATGATTTTAATTATGATAATTATTTAGATGAGTGGGAAATTAGAAACCTTGTAAAGAAATACTCTGATTATGTTCGCTATCCAATTAAAATGGAAGTAACGAAGAGTGTTAAAAAAGAAGGTACTGAAGATGAGTTTGAAGATATTAATGAAATTGAAACTCTTAACTCAATGACACCTATTTGGAAAAAGAATAAGAATGATTTAAAAGATGAAGAATTAAATGAATTCTATAAACAAAAGTACTATGATTATGAAGATCCACTACTTAATTTACTGATTAAAGTAGAAGGAAATTTAGATTATACAGCTTTAATTTACATTCCTAAGAAGGCTCCATACAATCTATATTCAGAAAAATATGAGAAAGGTCTTCAACTATATACCAAAAATGTATTTATCATGGATAAATGTAAGGAGTTAGTTCCTGACTATTTACGATTTGTGAAAGGACTTGTAGATTCAAACGATCTTAATTTAAATATAAGTCGTGAAATACTTCAAAAATCTAAGCAACTTCAAGATATTGCTAAGAATGTTGAAAAAAGAATCCTTAAAAAACTAGAAGATTTATTAAAGAATGATTACGATAAATATTTAGAGTTCTTTAAATCATTTGGAGTTAATCTAAAATTCGGCATTTATGAGGACTTTGGTCTGAAAAAAGATATGATTCAAGATTTAATCTTATATAAGACTGTAAACTCAGATAAGATGATTACTTTAAAAGAGTATGTTCTAGCTATGACTAAGAAACAAGAATTTATATACTATGCATCAGGAAAAACTAAAGAACAAGTTCTCGCAATGCCACAAATGGATTTACTTAAGAAACAAGGGTTTGATGTATTAGTACTTACTGATGATGTTGATGAATTTGTAATCAATATTCTTCAAGAGTATGACAAGAAGAAGTTCAAATCAATTAATCAAGGCGATTTAGATTTACTAGATAAAGAAGAAAAGAAAAAACTTGATGAATTAAAAGAACAAAAGAAACCATTACTGGATAAGTTAAAAGAAGCTTTATCAGGTGAGGTTAGTGATGTTGTATTATCAAAACGTTTAACTGATTCTCCAGTATGTTTAGTAAGTAGTGATGGGTTATCATTTGAAATGGAAAAAGTTATTGCTAATATGCCTAATGAAGAAAAACCTAAGGCTGATAAGATATTAGAAATTAATCCAAATCATGAAATATTTAAAGCTTTAGAAAAAATATATTTAGATAATCCATTAGAGATTAATAATTATGCTGATTTATTATATTCACAAGCTTTGTTAATCGAAGGTTTTGAATTAAAAGATCCAGTTGCATTTTCTAATAAAATGTGTGATTTAATAATTAAGTTATCAAAATAATAATTTAGTAATATTAAGCTTGTATTTACTTCTTGTGTAAAAACAAGCTTTTTTTGATTTATAAAAATCGAGATAGTCTGATTTTCATTTTTCTATGGAGAATATACTATAGTTATGGTATAATTACATAAAAAGAGGTAATTATGAAAAAAAGAATGATAGATTTTTTTAAAGGAATATTTGTAGGTATTGGTAATATTGCCCCAGGATTAAGTGGGGGAGTTATTGCTGTTGTTTTAAATGTGTATGATAGATTAATAGAAGGAATTAAAGATATTTTTACTCATCCTATTAGAGTTATTAAAGATATTTGGTCGCTTTTAATTGGTGTATTCTTAGGTATTTTAATTGGATTCTTAGTAATAGTTAAATTAGTTGAAGCATTTCCAATTCCAACAATGATGTTGTTTATTGGTTTTATTATCGGACCAATTCCTACATTATATAATGAAGTTAAAGTAGAAAAGAGAAAAATTGCTGATTATCTTGTTTTCTTCATAATTATTGCTGTTATTATAGGGTTATCATTTATAAGGGGAGAAAGTGGATCATATACTGAGGTTCATCCAATATTTTTGTTTTTTGTTGGTGTTGTAGCCGCTTCTACAATGATTATTCCTGGAATAAGTGGAACTGCGATATTAATGATTTTAGGAGTCTTCACTTATTTAGTTGGAGAGATCAATATTCTAATAGATTATTTACTGGCTTTTGATATAAGTAGTATCTGGAGTACGGGAGTTGGACTTATTCCTTTTGGACTTGGGATTATTATCGGTGGAGTATTGCTAGCAAGATTAGTTTCTATGCTATTTAAGAAATATCAAACTACAATGAGATATGCAGTAATTGCTCTTCTTGTTAGTTGCCCTTTATCAATTGTTGCAACAATGATTGCTGATTATGGAGTTCAAATGAAAGAAAATTTAATAATTAGTCTAATTATTGGGGTTATCTTATTAGTGGTTGGTACAATAGTTTCATTATATATGGCTAAATTGGAGAGAAAAGATGCCTAAATGTAGTATTTTTAATAAATGTGGTGGATGTAGTTTTCCTCATGATAATTATGATGCAACAATTGAATATAAGAAGAATTTTGTTATTGATGCATTTAAAAAAGAGAAACTAGATATTAATTTTGATAAAATGATTACTACATCTAATCCATATGGATATCGTAATAAAATGCAATTAGCATTTGGTAATAATAAGGGTAAAACTAGTTTTGGTTTTTACGAGGAAAACTCCCATAAAGTAGTGGATTTAGATTATTGTTTAGTCCATACTAAACTTCAAAATGATATTGCTTTTTATATTAGGGAGATTGTTGGAAAACTAAGACTTAGACCTTATGATGAAGATAGAAAAGTTGGTTTATTAAGACATATATTAATTAAAGAATCATTCTCTAAAAAACAAGTAATGGTAGTTATAGTTACCTCTACTGATATTTTTCCTGGTAGAAATGATTTTGTGAAGTTACTTAGGGCTAAGTTTCCAGTAGTATCAACAGTGATTCATAACGTTAATCCTAGAAAAACTAGCATTATCTTAGGAGATAAGGAACGTATTCTCTTTGGTAAAGGGTATATTGAAGATGAGTTGTGTGGACTTAACTTTAAGATTGCATCAAAAACATTCTATCAAGTTAATCCAGAAATAACTAATAAAATGTATAATACTGTATTAGAATATGCAAGTTTAAGTAAAAATGATGTTGTATTAGATAGTTATTCGGGGGTTGGTACAATCGGTATGATATTATCAAAACAAGCAAAAGAAGTTATTAGTGTCGAATCTAATAGTCAATCAGTTAAAGCCGCTATTATAAATGCAAAAGATAACAACATTAAAAATGTTAAGTTTGTTTGTGAAGATGCTACTAGATTTATTGCCGATTTAGCAAAAGAGAATTATAAACTAGACGTACTGATAATGGATCCACCAAGAAGTGGTTCTACTGAAGAATTTTTAAATAATGTAAATAAGTTACTGCCGAGAAAAGTAGTATATGTTTCGTGTGATCCATTAACTTTGGTTAGAGACTTAAAGATTTTAGTGAAAAAGTATAAAATTGTAAAGACATCATTATTTGATATGTTCTGTTGGACTAAACATGTGGAGAGTTGCGTATTGCTTGAAAGAAGATAGGGATTAATGTGTATATAGATACTATTAAACAATATTAAAGACATTTATAATATGAAATTAAACAAGATCATCATTGAGATTTTACTCTTTGATGATCTTTTTTTGTTTTTTAAATGTTATTTTATCTAAATTTTTTTAAAAGACACAATTTAATTAAGTCTATGAAACTCTATTGTTTCTATTAGCCTTTTTGTGTAAGTTGTGTTCATATACAAAATCCCAATATTTGGCTTTTTCTTTATCTCTCTTTATCCCTATCCCTGTTTTATAACACTCAGATAGTATACTTTGCCCCAAGCAACTGTCGTTTCTTGCTGCAAGATTTGCCCAATAGTAAACCTCACTATCTATTCTTTTTACTCCACTTTCCTCCAAGTAACATTTAGCTACCCACCCTTGAGCATCAGGATTATCTTTTTTTGCAGCTATCATAAAATGGGTAAAAGCTTCATCATGCTTTTTCGTGTTATAAAGGCATAAAGCATATTTATACATCGCTTCAATATTTCCGTTTGATGCTGCTTTTTGATACCACTTACCGGCTTGATCATATGATGCTTCTACCCCAAAACCATTTTCGTACATAAAACCTAGGTTAATGTCCACGTACTTATCACCAAATTCCGCAGCTTTTAAATACCAATAGGCTGCCATTTCATAGGACTGTGCTACTCCCATTCCAGTAAAATAGATTATACCTAGATAGAATGTAGAAGTAGGGTCTCCTAATTCTGCAGCTTTTTCCAAGTACATTGGTGCTATATAATAATTTGTATAGGGATATCCTGCTTCTACGTAGAAATACCACAAATTATAATATGCTAAAGCATAATCTTTGGATGCTGCCATCTGATAACAAGCTAACGCATTGTCTAAGTTTTTTGGAGTGCCTATGCCACTATAATGGCAATTGGCTAGTAAGTTTAACCCTCTTACATCCATTTTCTCTGATGATAATAAAGCATAGTGGAATGCTTTATCTTTATCTACATCTACTCCCAACCCTTTTAAATAGATTTCCGCTTTAATTAGATCTGTTGTTAGATCATCATCGTATTTCTCTAAATAACTTAGAAAATCTTTATACATATCTTCATCTTTAAAAACAATTGTTGACATTGGTTTACCTTCTTTTACCAAATCATAATACTCCTCAAAACTACTTACAATAACATCTTCATACTTACTCATAACATATCTCCTTATGGTTTTATTCCAAAAGAAAAGACCCCATCGGATGATGGAGTCTATAAAAAATACTTTTTTAGTATTCCCCATCATTCTAGCTTTAGCACCTTGTCATGAAATGATAGGTTGCTGAAGGGTCGTCGAGCTAGTCTCTCACCTTCTCTTTATGGTAACTTTAGTATATAATATTTAATTATAAATGTCAACCCTTATAATATGAAATGAATAAATTATTGGTTAGTTATTTGAAACTGGTTTATCAGAACAAATAATTTAATTAACATGCAAAATAATATAATTTTTATTAGAATTGTATTGACTTATTATATTATTGTGATATAATTTGAGATAGTATAGGTCCTTTAAATTATGACTGTGAGCATAATAAGGTTAGATTCTTTGAACACGCCTGAATTATAGACACAGTTAAAACTGTGTCTTTTTTTTGCGGGACCATACAAGTGAGAAAAGGAGAAATATATGTTTAAAACAAAACCAATTGATTCACATGTGGGTTATTTACCAGATGAAAAGCCGCGCTTTTTAAAATCGATTATCTTTGCATTACAACAATTCTTAGTAATGTTACCAGCTACGGTTTTAGCTGCATTACTAATGCATTTCAACATTCCAAGTGCGATTTTCGCTAGTGGAGTTGCTACAATAGTATTCTTATTTGTAACTAAAGGTAAAATACCTTTATATTATGGTTCAAGTTTTTCATACATTCCTGCGGTAGCAATCGTTATTGCATCAGCTGGTGATTTAGGAAATGGATTAGTTCCTATTGAATATATGGGAGCAATTCAAATTGCAATTATTTGTTCAGGCTTATTATCTATTGGTGCTGGTTATTTAGTTAAATATTTTGGCCCAGAAAAGATTGATAAGGTTTTACCTGCTACTGTGACTGGTCCAGTTGCAGCAATTATTGGTTTATCACTTGCAGGAAGTGCAGTTAGTAATGCTTTTACAATTAATCCAGATTCAGGAATGTTAAATGCAATTCCATTGATCGTCGCAGTTGTTACAGTTATGGCAATCATAATTCTAACTGTAGTTCTTAAAAAAGGATTTGTTAGTCAAGTGCCTATTTTATTAGGTATGCTTATTGGTATTTTTCTTGATGTTATCTTGAATCTAATTGCTGGAAACCCTGTATTTGCTACTAGTAATATCGAACAACATACAGGTTTTGAAATGCTTCAATGGACTGCATTTAATACATTTGGTAAAATGGACTTATCAGTATTACCTTCAGCATTACTTGCTATTGTTCCAGTAGCACTTGTAACAATCCCAGAATCTACTGCTCATGTATATCAATTAGATTTATATGTAAATAATTTAGCAAAAGAAAAAGAATCCGATAAAGATTATCCTATTAGTACATTATTAGGCGATAATTTAATTGGTGATGGTGTTGGAGACATTGTTGCTACAGTTTTAGGTGGACCGGCTGGAACCAATTATGGTGAAAATATATCAGCTTCAGCAATCACAAAGAACTTTTCTTCTTGGGTGTTTGGAATTGCAGCAATAATCGCTATCTTATTGTCATTTACTCCACTGGCTTCATTTGCAGGTTACATTCCTAATGCAGTAGTTCAAGGAGCTAGTATTTACTTATTTGGTGTAATAGCAGCACAAGGTATTACATTAATGATTGATAAAAAAGTCGATATGTTTAATCCTAAGAACTTGGCTGTAATAGCATTAGTATTCATAATTGGTCTTGGTGGACATTATGCACTACCAAATGGTGGATTCCCATTATATAAAGTAGATGGTACAATTGTTCACTTCCCTGCGCTTGCTGCTGCAGCAATTATTGGTATTCTACTTAATGCATTCTTGAATTTAATAGAAAGCATTAAAGAAAAAGTATTAAATAGAAATAAATAAACAGAGTTTACTAAAGAAGCATCCTCTCATGCTTCTTTTTTACTTGAAAATTCACTTGAAATATAGTGATTACTTTGCTATAATAAAACTAATGTTTCGGAGGTATTTAAATGTTTTTATCAATCATTCCAAGTAGTGCTATTATGTTTGTAGCATTAGCTTTATTTTTAACAACTTATGTATTCCTATTATTATTACCAAAATATCGTGCTTATGTTGCCCTAATTGCCGCATTAGTATTTATTGTTTTAGGAATTAGCCCAGTAGGAGATTTATTGAATCAAATTGATTTTAATGTGTTAATGATGATTGCTGGAACAATGGGAATTGTCGCATTATTTATTGAATCAAAAATGCCGTCATTATTGGCGGATCTGATATTAAAACATGTTCCTAATGTTAAATGGGCAATAATTTACTTATCGCTATTTGCAGGTGTTGTTTCAGCATTTGTAGATAATGTCGCAACGGTGATTATGATTGCACCAGTTGCAATTAATATAGCAAAGAAATTAAAAATATCTCCAGTATTAAGTATTATTGCTATTGCAATATCATCTAATATTCAAGGTGCTGCTACACTTGTTGGTGATACTACATCAATTATGCTAGCGGGATCTTTAGATATGAGTTTTAATGATTTCTTTTGGTATCACGGAAAACCAGGATTATTCTTCATTGTAATGGCTGGAGCAGCTGTATCTTTAGTGGTTCTTTATTTTTATTTTAAAAAAGACACACAAAAAGTTGTTTGGGAAGAAAAAACAGAAGTTACAGATTATTTTCCGACTTTTTTGTTAGGTGGAATGATATTACTTCTAATAAGTGCATCTCTACTTAACATTCCTGCAGGTTTTGTTAAGAACCATATAAATGGTTTTATTGTTATGACATTACTATTTATTGGCTTAATATATAAATTAATTAAAACAAGAAACCCGAAAAGTTTACTTGAAACAGTTAAAGAAATTGATTACTTCACACTATTATTACTCGTTGGTTTATTTATTATTATTGGTGGACTAGAAACAGCAGGAGTAATAGAAAAAATTAGCGAAATTATTGTGAGTGTAAGTAAAGGTAATTTGTTTGTTACTTATACAATTTTAGTCTTTGCTTCTGTATTGTTTTCGGCATTCATTGATAACATTCCTTATGTACTCACAATGCTACCAGTTATTGCAACTCTGGGTACTAATTTTCCAGGGGTTGAAGGAACACCGTATGTATTATATTTCGGATTATTAGTAGGAGCTACTTTAGGAGGTAATATAACTCCAATCGGTGCTTCAGCAAACATTACTGGTATAGGTATTTTAAGAAAAGAAGGTTATGAAGTAAAAGCTTCAACATTCATGAAACTTTCTATACCATTCACTTTAGCGGTTGTTCTTTGTGGATATTTATTAACTTGGATTATTTGGGCATAAAAAAAGATGGATTTTAATAAAATCCATTTTTTTATTTACATTAAGAATGCACCTACAACTCCAGCAAGTAAAGTTAGAAGAATTGGGTTAATCTTTAGTTTAACATTTAAGAAAAATGCTAAAACAAATATGATTACTCCAATAATTTCTACTGATTCAAGAGGGTTAGTAAACACATCTTTTATAGTAAAACCTGGTATTAGTAGTATACCATTCGCAATTATTAAACTTGCTGCTGCGATTAATCCAACAGCTGCAGGTTTAATTCCATATAAAACTCCATTCATAATGTGGTTGTGACGATATTTATCAAGAAATATCATTACTATAGTAATTATTATTAGTGAAGGAAGTGCTACACCAACTGTTGCAAATGTTGCACCCCACATACCAGAGTCCAAGAAACCTACATAAGTTGCGGCATTTATTCCAATTGGACCAGGAACTACCATATCAAGTGCAGTTAAGTCCGCTAGTTGTGCAGGTGTTATTCCGTATTTTTGTGATTCAGTAATTATCATTGATAGCATTGCGTATCCACCACCGAATCCCAGAATACCAACTTTAAAGAATGTAAAGAATAGTTTAAGTAGTTGAGTCATTGTTTTCTACATCCTTTCTTTTCTTATTTATATATCGAAGATATAAAAAGCCAAAGATGCCGGCAAATAGAATCACAATTGGAGCACTAATATTTAGAACTAAAACAAGGAAGAATGAGATTAGCATTACTATCCATCCAAAATAACCTTTTAAGTTATATCTTCCTAAGGTATATGCAGCAACAAGCACAAATGCACTTGATGCGGCTCTAATGCCTCTAAAAGCGCCTGCAACCCAACCATCCTCTGGGACCATTTGTATTAGAATAGTAGCAACAATCATTAAAATGAATGCTGAAATTATAGCTCCAAATCCTGCAATTAGCATGCCAGCTGTTCCTGCAACTTTTTTCCCTACAAATGATGCACAGTTTAGGGCAATAACTCCAGGTAAAGTTTGGGATAAAGTTGCAAATTCGATAAATTCTTCATTAGACATAAATTTATACTTTTCAACAACGTCACGCTGAATTACTGGTAACATAGCAAGTCCCCCAGCAAAAGTAAAAGTACCAGCTTTAAAGAATATATAGAATAATCCCCATAATTTATTTAAATATGATCTTTCCATGATGCCTCCATAATCTCTTTAAATATTATACCACAAATAATTAGTAAATTCTAGTTGAAATAAATTAGACTAATAAATTGTATTTAATATGACATAATGATATAATAAAGTTAATAACGAGGAAAAATTTATGAAAGATATCATTGGTGTTTTTGATTCTGGCATAGGAGGTCTTACAGTATTGCAGACTTTAGCAAGCGCCTATCCAAATCAAGACTTTATTTACTTGGCTGATACCAAGAATGTACCCTATGGGACCAAACAGAATAGGGTTTTAGAAGAGATAGTAAATGATAATATTAATTATCTAATAAGTAGAGAAGTAAAAGCAATTATTATAGCCTGTAACACTGCCTCTTCAGTAAATTTAAGAAAAACGTCTATACCTGTTTTTAAAATAGTTGAGCCTACCGCCTTAATTGCTAATACATTATCTAAAAAAGTAGGCGTTTTAGCTACTAATTATACAATCGAATCAAAGGCATACGAAAAATTCTTAAAAATAGAATCGATAGGTGTAAAATGCAGTGAGTTTGTTGATTATATTGAGGCAGGTATGATAAACACAGATGAGCTATTTAATATAATCAAAAGTAAAGTAGATTTTTTAAACGGTGAGGTCGACTCGATTATTTTAGGGTGTACTCACTTCAACTTGATTTCTAATCAAATAAGAAAGATTTTACCTGATATTAGAATAATTGATAGTTCTTTATCGATGGTGGAAAGTATAAAAAATATTGTTTCTAAACAAAGTTCATCGGGCAAAATTGAAATAGTTAATACAAGTTTAAATAGTTTAAAAATTGATTGGTTCAATTTAGATTATAAATTGACTTTCAAGTAAGGGAAGGTATGTTATATGTTAGAATTAAAGAATATAACTAAATATTATGAAACGGGCGACTTCAAACAAATGGCTTTAAACGGTGTAAGCATGAGGTTTAGCCAAAATGAAGTGGTGGCAATCCTAGGCCCTTCAGGATGTGGCAAAACAACCCTTCTAAATATAATTGGAGGATTAGATCGCTATACAGAAGGAGATTTAGTAATTAATGGTAAATCAACAAAGGATTTTAAAGATTCTGATTGGGATAGCTACCGTAATAATAGTATTGGATTCGTTTTTCAAAGCTATAACTTAATTAATCATATTACTGTTTTAGACAATGTTGAAATGGCATTAACATTGAGTGGCGTAAGTCCTAAAGAAAAAAAAGAAAGGGCAAAGTATGTTTTAGAACGAGTTGGTTTATTAAAACATATCAATAAAAAGCCTAATCAGCTATCAGGCGGTCAAAAACAACGTGTGGCGATTGCTCGTGCCCTAGCTAATGACCCAGATATAATACTTATGGATGAACCTACTGGAGCTCTTGATTCTAAAACAAGTATTCAAATTCTTGATTTAGTAAAAGAAGTAGCCGGTGATAGACTTGTAATAATGGTTACTCATAATTCTGAACTTGCTGATAAATATGCTAATCGCGTTATTGAATTATCAGATGGAGAGATTATTAGTGATAATGGTAATAATGAAGATAAATCAGAAGAAACCATATATAATCCTAAAAAAACAGCTATGAGTTTTACTACAGCACTAAAACTATCATTCAACAATTTGAAAACCAAATTAGTAAGATCGATAATTACAGCATTTGCAGCATCGATTGGCATTATTGGTGTAGCTTTAGTTTTATCGATATCAAATGGTTTTGGTAGCGAGGTTGATAGATTACAAAAAGAGTCATTATCAGGTATGCCTATAACAATTAGCCAAATGGCACCAAATTTTGATATGGAAAGTTATCGAGATAGATTTGAAGAGTTTACTCCTGAAGAAGGTTATATTTATCCTAGGAACTATATGCCTTTTAAGATAAATAATATAACTGATGAGTATGTAGACTTTATTAATGATATGGATAGTAAATACTATGAAAGTATTAGTTTTGAATATAATCCATCTATATTTAATTTAATAATAAAAAAAGATAATGTTTCAACAGTTTTAAATACAAATGATGTGAATTTTACTCCACTACCTAATGATTATGAATATATTCTGGAACAATTTGAATTAGTTGATGGATCTATGCCTACAAGTCCTAATCAAGTTTTATTTGTTATTGGAGGAGAGAATGAAATAAATAGTAGTATTCTTAATGGATTGAGGATTGATTCAACCGATGATAAGATTCCTTTTTCTGAAGTTAAAAGTTTAGAAATATCAGCTACTTATAATAATAATTATTATATTAAAAATGGAGATTATTATCAGGTTACTGCTGATTTAAATTCTGCTTTTGAATCAGGAATTAATTTAGAGGTATCTGGTGTTATTAGGGGTAAGACTGATGTAGCATCATTACTGATTAGTAATGGTCTAGCATATAATCAAGATTTGTCTAATTTGATTTTTGAACAATCTAGAACTAGTGACATAGTATTAGATCAACTTGCGGTTGACTATAATGTAAGAACAGGTGTTGCATTTTCACCAATTAATACAAAAACTGCTGCGTTAAAAAGATTGGGAGCAAGTTCTATTCCAGATTCAATAAAGATTTATACTAGTAATTTTGATGCTAAAGACGAACTAAAATTATATTTAGATACATTTAATGATGGTAAAGAAATTGAAAATCAAATTATATATACTGATTTAGCTGCGGAGTTTACTACAGTAATATCATCTCTAATAAATGGTATATCAATTGTTTTGATTGCATTTGCAGCAATTAGCCTAGTAGTTTCATCAGTTATGATTGGAATTATTACCTATGTTTCAGTTTTAGAAAGAACAAAAGAGATTGGTGTATTAAGAAGTCTAGGTGCTAGAAAGAAAGATATCACAAGAGTGTTTAATGCTGAAACATTTATTATTGGTTTAAGTGCGGGTGTATTTGGTGTTGCAATTACTATTCTGATAAATATACCTTTAGATATACTACTAACAGATCTTATTGGTAATATGAGTAATGTAGCTAGTCTCTCATATCAACATGCTATTATACTTATATTTGTTAGTGTAATGCTTACATTAATTTCTGGTTTGCTTCCAGCATTAATTGCTGCAAAGAAAGACCCAGTAAATGCATTAAGAGAAGAATCATAAAATTTCCCCATAAGTTGCATTGATATTAATTATTAATTTTTGTTGAAGAAAGTATATTCTTATGATAAAATAAACGTAGGTGATAACATGGAAAAAAATCCAATAGGTATTATTGATATGAACATTAATAATATATCTATACTTAATAGATTGGTAAAAGATTACAAATACGAAAACTTTATTTATATTGCAGATAAAGAGTTTAATGACTATGAAGTTCTACCAGAAGATAAGATTAGAGCTAGAGTAAAAACTAATTTAGCGTACTTATTGGATTGTAAAGTTAAACTAATTGTCGTTGTAAGCAATACAATAGTTGAATATTGTAAAGATATGTTTGATGATATTAAAGTTCCAGTAATAAATATTGTCGATACAATTGTAAACTATATCAATAGCAATTATGAACACAAAAATATGCTTCTATTAGCAAGTGAAAATATTATAAAAGCAAATATATATCAAAAGAATTTTAGATATAATCACTTATATAATATTAGTTGCAATAAAATGGATGATATTATTTTGGAAGGAAAACAAAAGACAAGTAAGTCTTTTACAGTAGCTAAGGAATTGTTTAAATCACTTACAAAAAAAGATGTTGATATTATAATTCCAACCCATGTTAATTTAGTTGAAATGAAAACAGAAGTATTTGAATTTGTTAAAGAAGCTGATTTATTATATATTCAGGATTTGCTAAGTGAAAAAATAAAAGCAGCACTTTTAACAATCGAAAACATATATAATAAAGGAAAAGGAATTGTTGAATTAAATATTAATCCTGAACTACATAAAAGTTATAAAAATGTAATTAATATAAAACATTTCCTAAAAGGAAAAGAAAAGAAATTGAAAGGGATAAAATCATGAAAAAAAGAAAATTAACATTGACTGCTAGATTTATAATTATAGTATCTATTACCCTTGTTCTAGCAACAGCATTAATAATTGGTTTTATAAGTATTTTATCCATTTTGAATGAGATTTCATCAGGATTGATAGTCGATCAAGCTGAAGCATTAAACTCAGTATACTCAACAGCGATAGTTATGATATTTGTTACTGCTTCATTAGTAGCATTTATTATTAAATCAATTTATGATATGCATAGCATTAGTAAAGAAGAACACATTGCGGTTGAAATTGCAAAGATGACATCAAATATTGATCAACAAACTACGATTGATAAACTTGATTTTTGGAATGATAGATTTGTTAAATTACTAACAAATTATACTAGTAGCGGGTTAAGTTTAAAACTATTATATACTGGTATTTTCCAAGTATACATGATGAAAAGCATGAAAACCGAAAAAGACTTTGATAAGATTAAAAAGTACACATCTATTCTTGTTAAGGCTTATGCAGAAAGCTACAATCTAACTAAAGTATATAATGATAAACGTATTGCTAAAATTGCTGATGCTTCAGTATTATATGATATGGGTAAACTTGGTACTCCAGGTTATATTCTTTATAAAGAAGACAATTTATCAAGTGAACAAATGGAAATGGCAAAACGCCATGCTCAAGTAGGGTTACAAATGGCAAAAGCATTTTCTACAGATAACCGAGAATCATCATTTGAAGCATATCTTAAAGATATAGCTGGATATCACCATGAAAGATATGATGGAACTGGATATCCTGAAGGCATTAAAGGTGAAGAAATTCCTTTTATTTCTAGAATTATAGCTGTTGTTACTACATATGATACGGTAACTAGAGATAGACCTTATAGAAGAGCCATGAGCCATGATGAAGCTGTGTTACTAATAAATAATGAAAAAGGTCGTTATTTCGACCCTAAGATTGTAAAAATATTTAATGGTATAGAAAAACAATTTAAGAAAATAAATGATTTTGAATAAAAAAAACTCCAAATGGAGTTTTTTTATTCTTTATTTGCTTGTGATTCTAATTGTTTTTGTAATCTTTCGATTTCTTTTTGTAATTCTTCAGGACTTGCTTTTGGATGTTTCTCTTCTTTATACTCTATGTAAGCTTTTCTAAAATTAAAGATTTCTAAAACAAACAAAGTTAATAATGGTAAAACGATAACTAGTAAGAAACCAACTGTTGATTGAAAAAACAAGAAAATGTTTCCAACACCTTTAATTGTTTTTTGATAAGAGCCAACAACATCCATAAAATATACTCTTTCAGCAAAGCCATCTGCTGGGTCTTGTGATAACCCTGCTTTTGTAGCTACATCACCCTGTGTGATATAATGATCAGAATTAACTTTTACGATTCTATGGGTGTTATAAATTGCATTACCTTCTTCATCAGTGTCAGAGAAAGTAATGATATCTCCAACTTCGAATCTTAAGTCACTTGCTTCAACCCATGTGTATCTTTGAATAATGACCATATCTCCGCGTTTGAACCCTTTAAAATCATATTCTTCATTCTCAGTATTCATAGAGTCAGATACTACAGTAAGATAACTCTTGCCAAAGAATTGAGGGATACCACCATTTTTACGTGAATTGAATGCGTAAATAGTAAAAATAAATATTAAAACAATCAAAATTGATAATAATACACTAAGGGAAACCGTTAAAACTTTCTTAATTTTTGGATTCTTAATCATAATTAACTCCATTCTTTACATTCTTATGATTTATTTTATCACTTGTCTAAAAATAAGTCAAGAGTTATCAAGAAAATACCAATGAACTTTCTTTAAAATAGGTAAAAATTGTTAACATTTAATAAGTTTTATGTTATAATATCTTTACGAGGTGTTTTTATGATTAAAGTAGCAATAATTGATGATGAACAATTAGCGGTCGATAATCTTTCATATATACTAAGTGACTTTAAAGATATAGAAGTAGTCGGAAGATTTACAGATAGCACCCATTTGATGAATTTTCTTAAAGAAACACAAGTCCATTTAATTTTCATGGATATAGAAATGCCTGAAGTTTCTGGTCTTGAACTAGCAGAACAAGTCAATTCACTATATAGTGAGATTGAGGTTGTATTTGCTACTGCATACAATCAATATGCAATTAAAGCATTTGAAGTTAGTGCTATAGACTACATTCTTAAGCCATTATCTAAAGCAAGAATTGAAAAGACTATAGAAAATGTAAGAAAAAGATTAACTCACAAGATTGATAGATCTCAAGAAGCACCGAAGGTATTTATTAAATGTTTAGGTGGTTATGAAATATATATCAATGGTGTTGTTACTCCGTTTAAAGTTTCTAAAGCAAAAGAAGTCCTTGCATATTTGATTAATTCAATGGGTAAGAGTTTGGGATGGATGACTATTGCTGATGACATTTGGCCCGACTCCTACGATGATAAGAAACTAATGAACAATTTTCATGTTGCTAGTCACTCATTAAGAACATTTTTGAATGATAACGGGATATCAGACATTTATGATTATAGTAGAAATTTATACCGAATAGATCCTGATAAATTTGAATGTGACTTTCTACAACTTCATAATGTATACAATGAATATAGAAAAACAGGTGAGATACTTGTTCCTCCAGCTACTTTTGATACTGGTGAGTATTTTGAAGACTTGCCATATTTATGGAGTTATTCTATGGCTGATAAAGTAGAGAAGATGATCAATGAATTATTGCATGCATATAATAGAAATAAGAAAAACTAGTATGATACCAACTTAGGTATCCTACTAGTTTATTTTTTTGGAATTTTAATTGTAGCAATCGTTCCTTCATTTATTTGACTAGTAATTTCTAGTGTTGCATTCAAGTGAAGATTTAAGCGATGTCGTATGTTTTGGGTCCCTACTCTTTGCTTTTCTGGTAGATTTTTAAGTTCGAAACCAATACCATTATCAGCAATAGACACATAAATAAAGTTATTATCTTCAGTAGAAGAAATAAAGATTGTGCCACCTTCTCTTTTTTTGCTTATTCCATGCTTTACAGCATTTTCAACCAAAGGTTGAATAGTAAGTGGAGGAACTTTGAATTCACCGACTAATAAATTATATGTAACATTAATTCTTTTTCCGAATCTTTGTTTTTCTATGTTTATATATGTTCTAATATTCTCTAGTTCATCCTCAAAAGCAATTAAAATTGGCATTTTATTAAATTCTAATCTAGTTCTTAGATACATAGAGAAGTCTTCTATTAGTTCACCAGCTTTTGTTGGATTTGTATAGCATAAAGATTGAATGGAATTCAATGTATTATAAATAAAATGTGATTGAATTTGACTATTAAGGAATGTAAATTCGGTATCTCTAATTTTCTCATTTAATGAAATTAATTCATTAACATTTGATAGTTCTTGTTCATAATTTGTTGAACTTACAGAAGTAAATGTAAAGGTGGTAATAAAGAACACCAAGTAGTATATTTTTTCTGAATAATTTATTAAGTTGTAGTGTACGAGTGTATCATAAATTGAAGCGATTATGAGGATAAAAATTGATAAGGATAAGTATAGAGTTAATTTATTTTGTTTATAATTCTTTATAGACAATAAGAATACAATTAGTAGTATACCTGTATTTATTGAATTAAATATGAATAATAAATTTAAAAAATTCTTGAGACTTAAAAATAAAGGAATAATTGTGATCACTATACATAAAAACAAGACAGTATAATCATAAAAGAATTTCTTAATATTTTTATTTATGGTTCTAATATTTAAGTATAAGAATACACTACTTAAATATAAACTGATGAAATGAATAAAGTAATTATAAATGTCATAAATATTATATACTCTATTTATTACAAACGAATAGGTAGATTTGTATGTTATCAGGCTAATCATGACCGTGAAACAAGAAAGTGCAAAGAATATTGCGCTCGCGTTTTTGTTTCTAATACCAACAACAATGAAATGATATATTAAAGAAAATAACAATCCTCCGATAATAATGATTTTAAATACAAAATCTAAAAAGAAATCTCTTTGGAACATTTTTCTTGTTGATAATATTGGAGCATTCTTAAGCCCGGTGAAGTTACTTTCATAGTTACTAATTTCTATTATGATTTCTATTTCTGTAGTATCTGCTTGGAACTGTTCAATTGGTATAGCTAAATCAATTGGTTCACCAGCTTTATTTAACTTATTATTTGAATATACAAGTATATTATTCATGTAAAGAGCATATCCACCATTGATTGAATCAAGGACTATATTATAATATTCGCCTTGTTGTATATTCTTTACAACCATTCTATAACTTACATAGCCAAATTTCTTAAACAAAGAAAAATCATTAGTAGGTAAGCTTATGTATGATTTAATTGTATTGTTAACATCAATATTGTCTGTTGCAATAAGCATATCTTTATATATTTCCCATTCACCATCAAGTGTTATAGATTTAGAAAAATCTTGGTCAATAAGATCAACACTTGCACCAGTGATATTGGTATGGATAATAGATGCTTTATTAATAAAGACCTCGGCAGTAATTGCTAAAATCATGATCAAAATTATTGATATAAAGTATAAATGTTTTCTCATATCATCACC
>Ga0265293_10003144_pt1 | contig 31216 bp, 24 predicted proteins | sample Munlanlewell138R_FD_192505 | JGI IMG/M metagenome (GOLD analysis project Ga0265293, IMG submission 192505) | Leachate microbial communities from a municipal landfill in Southern Ontario, Canada - Leachate well 138R | ecosystem: Engineered > Solid waste > Landfill > Unclassified | place: Canada... | reverse complement strand
CGTCTCCGCCGTGGACGGCCTCACGTTCTCGGTGAAGCGCGGCACCACCGTCGGCATCGTCGGCGAGTCGGGCTGTGGCAAGTCGACGGCGGCGCGGCTCATCCTCGGGCTACTCGACCTCGACGAGGGGAGCGTGGTCTTCGAGGGCTCCCGGGTCGGCGGCATGGGCAACGAGGCGCAGACGCGTCGAGACCCGCGGCGCATCCGCCGCAACATGCAGATGGTGTTCCAGGACCCGCACTCCGCGCTGAACCCTCGGGCCTCGATCGGGGAGATCATCGCGTTCCCGATGAAGGTGCATCGCTTCCCGAAGCAGGAACGGGAGGAGCGCACGCGCTGGCTGCTGGAGCAGGTGGGCCTGCACAGCAACCACGCCTCCTACTACCCCCACCAGATGTCCGGCGGCCAGCGGCAGCGCGTCAACATCGCCCGCGCGCTCGCCCTCTCGCCGAAGCTCGTGGTCTGCGACGAGGCCGTCTCAGCCCTCGACAAGTCCGTGCAGGCGCAGGTGCTCAACCTGCTGAAGGACCTGCAGCAGGAGCTCTCGCTCACCTACGTCTTCATCAGCCATGACCTGAACGTCGTGCAGTACATGAGCGACGAGGTGCTGGTCATGTACCTCGGCCAGGCGGCCGAGATGACCTCCTCCGAGAACCTCTACGCCAACCCGCTGCACCCCTACACCCGCGCCCTGCTCGCCTCGATCCCGCGTCTCGAGGAGGACGGCGCCGCGCCCCCGGCCACCCCGCCGCTCGAGGGCGAACTACCGAGCCCCCTCGATCCGCCCTCGGGCTGCCGCTTCCGCACACGCTGCCCGATGGCGATGGAGGTCTGTTCGCAGGTACGCCCGGAGATGGTGGAGGCCGCCCCCGGCCACCGCGTGGCGTGCCACCTCTACAGCACCGGCTCCGAGCAATCGCCGACCTCCGAGCTGCCGGTCATCAGCACGCAGCCAGCCCTCGCACCTTCCGAGGGTGGAAGCTAGCCCCGTAGCTTCTCCAACAGCCGGTGGAGACGGGCGCGCTCGGCGGGCGAGAGCGCGTGGAGGAGCGGCGAGGTCTCGATGATGCGGCGGCCGATCCGCTCGGCGGCCTGGCGGCCCTCGTCGGTGGCGGCGATGACGCGGACGCGGCGGTCAGAGCGGTCCACCTCGCGCGTGACGAAGCCGAGGGCGCGGAGGCGGCGGACGAGGTAGGTCACCCGAGGAGGATCGACGGCCAGCCGTCGGGCCAGCTCGTACTGCGGCAGCGCCTCGATCACGTACTGCAGGGTGCGCGCCTCGAGGGCGGTGAGGCCCTCGTCACGCGCGGCCGCCGCGACCATGCCTTCAAGGTGCTCGGCCACCTCCAGGAAGAACTCGCCGGTCACGCGCGCTTCATGCAGCGACTCGACGGTCTCCCCGGGTGGGGGCGGGACGGGGACGGGTTGAACCATGCGCGCCATGCTACCCGGCGTCGCGACAGCGGCCTCGGATCCGACCCCGCCGGCGTCCCCGCTCAGTGACCGTGGCCGAGGTCGTCCTGGCCGTAGTCGCCGTCCGGGTGGTCCGCGGCGCCGAGTTTCCAGTAACCGCGGGTCACGACGTGGTCGCTCGCCATCTCGCGGTCGTGGAGGAGGTGCGCGCGGATGCGTCGCATCGCGCCGGCCTCACACGCCACCCACGCGTACCCGGGTGCCCCGGGCAGGTCGAGGTCACGGAGGGCGGTCTCGAGGGGAACGCCGGGGGTGGCGTTGCCGCGGTGGAGCCACCGCACGTCATGCCCCTCCGTGCCGGGGATGGAGCGTTCCTCGGCGGCATCGGCGACCTCGAAGAGCACGGTGACGGAGGCGTCCGGCAACGCCGCGAGCACCTGCTCGGCGGCAGGGATCGCCGTTTCGTCAGCGGCGACCACGTACCACGCGCCGTCCTGCGGCGCGGCCCATCCGCCACGCGGCCCCGCGACGAGGACCTCGTCGCCGACCTGGGCGCGCTGCACCCAGCCGGACGCCATGCCCTCCCCGTGGACGAGGAGGTCCACCTCGAGTTCGAGGCGATCGGGGTCGAAGTGGAGTGGCGTGTAGGTGCGCAGGAAGGGCTGTTGGGCGTCCTCGGCCCAGATCGCGGTGCGGCCCTCGTACCGCAGGGGGACAGCAGGGCGGCTCTCACCCGCAGCCGGAAGGATGAGCTTGACGTGCCCGCCCGGGTTCGGCAGCTCGAACCCGGCGAGGTCCTCGCCCTGCAGGCGCAGCCGGCGGACGCGCGGGGTGATGGTCTCGATCGCAGCGACGCGAGCCCATCGGCGCGGTGGCCAGCCCGAGGGCGCACCTTCGATCTCAAGCGGCATGGGGGCCTCCGACCCAGAGACGAAGGTTATGGAGCCTTCGCCAGAAGATTCGTTGTTACAAACAAGTAATTTTAGTCTTGCCTGTGACTCCGACTACGGTAACACTACGCGACGAAGCGACGCGAGCGGGCCTGCGTCTCGCGTCCGGAACACCCCATCACGGAGGAACCTGTGTTGACCCTGCGCTCCCACCTGACTCGGTGGGCCCTGCTCGCCAGCGCGCTGGCCATGGTTGCAGTACTGCTGGTCGCGTGCGGCGACGACGCCGACGAACCCGAAGCAACTGCGACATCGACGGCGACCGAGGCAGCAGCCTCGGCGACGACGGACGCCACGGCCACCGAAACACCCACCGAGGCGGCCCCGACCGAGGTCACCATCGAGCACTACTCCGGCACCGACACGGTCCCGGTGAACCCCGAGACCGTGGTCGTCATGGACCTCGGCATCTTGCTCACCCTCGACGCGCTCGGCGTGGAGGTGGACGCGGTCGGCGGCGTGGGTACACCGATACCGGCCGAGTACGAAGCGCTGGTGAACAACCCGGCGTACACCACCGTCGGCACGGCCTTCGAGCCGGACTACGAGGCGATCAACGCGATGGAGCCGGACCTCATCATCGTGGCCACGCGCTCGTCCGCGACCTACCCGGAGATGTCGAAGATCGCGCCGACGATCGACCTGACCGGTGCGGAGGGCGCGGGCGCTCTCGAGGCGCTGACCAAGCAGGTCAACGACCTCGCCGCGATCTTCGGGGCCGAGGAACGCGCCACGGAGCTGCTCGCCGACCTCGACGAGGAGATCGCCGCGATCCAGGCCGAGACGGCCGACGCCGGCACGGCGCTCGTCGTCATGACGAACGGCGCCGAGGTCTCAGCGTATGGCCCGGGCTCGTTCCGCTTTGGCATGGTGCACGACCTCTTCGGCTACGCCGCCGCGGACGACAGCCTGGAGCGCGACGCCACGCACGGCGACGTGATCTCGTTCGAGTTCATCCTGGAGGCAAACCCGGACGTCCTCTTCGTGGTCGACCGCGCGGCGGCAATCGGCGACGGATCGGAGAACGCAGAGGCGGTCCTGGATAACGAGCTGGTCCGCCAGACCACGGCCTGGCAGGACGAGCGCGTCGTCTACGTCGACAACTTCTCCTGGTACATCGCCTTCAACTCGCTGCCGGCGATGTTCGACATCATCGAGGACATCCGGACGAGCATCAGCTAGGCATGACGAGCGGCGCGACCACGCCCCGCACGACGAGCGGATCCGGCCTCCCCGCGGAGGCCGGGTTCGTGGTCGCCGCGCTCGCGGTCCTCGTCGTGGCCGCGGCGGCGTCCTTGTTCGTCGGCGTCAGCGCCGTGAGCCCCCGCGGACTGATCGAGGGCGACGACCACCAGTGGCGCGTCTTCTGGGAGAGCCGGATCCCCCGGCTGGCGGCGATCCTGCTCGCCGGTTCCGCCATGAGCGTCGCCGGGCTGATCATGCAGAGCCTCGTGCGCAACCGCTTCGTCGCGCCCTCCACGGCGGGGACAGTCGAGGCCGCGTCGCTCGGTCTCCTCATCGCGACGGTCTGGTTCGGATCGACCTCGGTGATAGGAAAGATGGTGATCGCGGTCGCCTTTGCCCTGCTGGGGACGGCCTTCTTCCTCTCCCTCGTGCAGCGGCTGCGTTTCGCCGACATCGTCCTCGTACCCCTCGCGGGGATCGTCTTCGGCGGCGTGATCCAGGCCGCGACGACGTTCTTCGCGTTCCAGTGGGACCTGCTGCAGTCCCTGAACGCGTGGACGCAGGGTGACTTCTCGGGCACCCTCCGAGGCCGCTACGAGCTGCTGTACGTCGTCGGCGCCCTCATGCTCGTCGGCTACCTGTACGCGGACCGCTTCACACTCGTCGGGATGGGCCGCGAGTTCGCGATGAACCTCGGCGTCAGGTACGAGCGCGTCCTGTACGGCGGGCTCGCGCTCGCCGCGACGATCACCGCCGTGGTCGTGGTCGTGGTCGGCGCCATCCCGTTCATCGGCCTCATCGTGCCCAACCTCGTGACGATGGCGCTGGGCGACCACCTCCGTCGAGTGCTCCCGGCGACGGCGATTGGTGGGGCGCTGTTCGTGCTGCTCTGCGACATCCTGAGCCGCACCATCCGGTACCCCTACGAGGTCCCCGTCGGCACCGTGGTGAGCGTCCTAGGGGGCGTGATCTTCGTCGTGCTCATCCTGCGGAGTCGCGTCGGTGCTCGCTGAAGCCGCGGCCGTCCGAGGGATCGCACAACGCGACGGCTTCGACGCCCGACGCCCGCGGTTCGCGCTGCTCGCGCTCACCGGGGTGTTCGTCGCACTCGCGGTGCTCTTCATGACGTACGACCTGAAGGGATCGCTCTCGTACGCCCTCGAGTTCCGCGCGCGGAAACTGGGAGGGCTGGCGCTGGTCGGGTTCGCGGTCGCGTACTCCTCGGTACTGTTCCACACCGTGACCCACAACCGGATCCTGACACCCAGCCTGATGGGGTTCGACGCGCTCTACCAGCTCATCCAGACGAGCGCGGCATTCTTCTTCGGGACTTTTGCGGTGCTCCAGCTGGACGAGCGCATCCGCTTCGGCATCGAGATCGCGATCATGCTCGCGTTCGCAACCGTGCTCTACCGCACCCTGTTCGGACGCGACGACCGCGACCTGTACGTGCTTGTCCTCGTCGGCATCGTGATGGGCCTGATGTTCTCCAGCCTGACCTCGCTGGTGTCGAGGCTCATCGACCCGAACGAGTTCATCGCCCTGCAGGACCGCCTCTTCGCTGACTTCTCGCGCATCAACCAGGACCTCCTCGTCGTCTCGTCCGCGATCATCCTGGCCGTGGTTGCCGTCTCGTGGCGGCTCCTGCCACGCCTCGATGTCGTCGCCCTCGGGCGCGAGCATTCGACGAACCTCGGCGTCGACCACCAGCGGATCGTGAACGAGGTGCTGGTCGTGATCGCGCTCCTCGTCTCGGTGTCCACGGCGCTCGTCGGGCCGGTGACGTTCCTCGGACTGCTCGTTGCGAACCTCTCGTACCAGGTGACGGGCACGTTCCGGCACCGGTACACGGTCCCAGCCGCCGTGCTCCTCGGCATGTCCGCGCTGATCGGCGGGCAGTTCATCCTGCAGGAGGTCCTCGCCTCCTCGACACGGCTGAGCGTGGTCGTGTCATTCGTCGGTGGCCTCTACTTCATCGCGCTGCTCTGGCGCGAGGCACGAACGGCACGCGCATGATCGAGGTCAGCGGAGTCACGAAGCGCTACGGGGACGCCACCGTCCTCGACAACGTCTCGCTCACGCTCCACCGAGGAGGCGTGACGGCCCTGGTCGGCGCGAACGGCGCCGGCAAGTCCACGCTGCTGTCGATCATCGGGCGCTTGCTCACGCCGGAGGCCGGGCGCGTGTCGGTCGACGGCCTCGACGTCGCGACGACGCCGAGCACGGAGCTCGCACGCCGGCTCTCGATCCTCCGGCAGGAGAACACCGTCGCCGTCCGCCTGACCGTGCGCGAGCTCGTTGAGTTCGGGCGCTTCCCGCACTCCGGCGGGCGACTCACCGCCAACGACCGCGACCACGTCGAGCGCGCGATCGACTACCTCCAGCTCCGCCCGTTCGAGCACCGGCCCGTGGACCAGCTCTCCGGCGGGCAGCGCCAGCGGGTGTTCATCGCGATGGTGCTCTGCCAGGACACGGACTACGTCCTCCTCGACGAGCCGCTCAACAACCTGGACATGCGCCACGCCGTCCAGACCATGCACCTCGTGAGGCGCCTCGCGACAGACCTCGGCAAGACGCTGGTCGTCGTGCTGCACGACATCAACTTCGCCGCTCACCACGCCGACCGCATCGTCGCGATGAAGGATGGCCGCATCCTCGCGGACGGCACGCCGAGCGAGATCGTCACGCCGGCCCAGATCCAGGCAATCTTCGACCTCGAGGTGGACGTCCACCACCTCGATGCCGGGCCGTTCGCCGCCTACTTCGCACGCCGCGACTGACCGAGGCCCCGGGCGCCGACCTGTTCGGCGTCGCCGGTGACGTTATGTCATGGACATCACGCAGCCGATGAGCAGCACTCGCGCGCGGGGCACCTACTCGAGTGAGAGCGCGCCGTTCTGCTCGTACTCCCTCACGCGCTCCTTGAAGTAGCCGCCGTCGTCGTCCGCACTCACCGAGGCGCGCGTGTTGCCGTTGATCGCGGGTGGGTCGGTGCGCCCGTCCTGCGCCGCGTCACAGGCACAGGTGGCGCCGTCCGCGCCTCGGCCGAACAGGAGTGCGATGACCCCGGCGTCCCGATACGCGCGGAGGTGCGCGCCGCTGGGGTCGTCCAGGAGCCACTCAACGCGGTTGTCCTGGTAATGGTTCCAGCTGTTGTTCATCGCGCGCATCGTCGTGTTGCCCAGCGGGATCTGCCAGAGGACGGCGGGCAGGTCGACCTCGTCGACGATACCGTCGAGGAAGCGCGCGAAGCGCGCGAAGTCGCCGGCGTCCCACCAGCTGGCGCCGCCGTCCCCGTACTGCGCCTCCTTGAAGGCGGCATCGCGGTCGGAAAACTCCCCGAAGACCAGGTCGAAGCCGGCATCCAGCGACTGATAGAAGGACGCGGCGCTGCCGGCGAGACGGTCCACCTCGGCGTTCGACGGGTCGGCGAGCGCGATGTCGGTACCCGTCCCCCAGACGGAGACGTGGTAACCGAGCAGGACATCCGGCGCGTAGCGGTCCCGCAGACGCACGATCGCCTGCGCGAAGCCCGCGAGGGTGTCCGGGAGGCCCGCCAGCTCCGGGACGCCCGAGGAGGCGACGCGGACATCGACGGTGGATGCGTCGTTCCCGCTCGAACGCTGCTGCAGGTAGCCCCAGAGGTCCGGCTCCACGTGCAAGATCACAGGCGTGTCCGCGCCCGTGGCGCGCTGGAAGAAGAGCCGGAGGTCCTCGAAGTAGGCACGCATGGTCGCGCTGTCTGCGACGTTCGCGAGGTTCCCCTCGCTCTCACCCATCGAGGCTCCCGGCGCGGACTGGCGCATCATGTAATACGTAAAGACCGGGATGATGCCCACGTCCTCCGATTCCTCGATGTAGTTGGAGACGAAGGAACCGTCCGGGTTCCAGTTCGCCCACCCGTTCCCGGTGTTCACGCCCCCCGCGAGGTACTGGTAGCGGTACGCGAACTCCTCGGCGGCGCGGGCGGATGCGCCTCCCGGTGCGTCGGCCATCCCGATCCTGAGTGCGTTCGGCAGCCCATCAGCGCGGGGAGAGGCCGAGGTTGAGGGCGGTGGGGCGTCAGCGCCGCACACCACCAGGAGAGGCATCCCGGCCGGGACATCGCCGGGGACCTCCCGCAGCCATGCCGCATTCACGAACTCGGGACGGCCTGGACTAAACCCGACGAAGCGGCCCGACACGGTGATCCACATCGAGCGGACCGAGCAGCCCTCGGTGGCAGCTCCCTCGATCAGTGCCGTGGTGCTCCCACCGGTGGAGGTGACCAGGGCGATCCCGGTCGCCGGCAGGTCACCTAGAAGGGCGGTCTGGGCTGTGGCAGTGGACGTGCTGGCAACGGCCAGCAGGGCGATGGCGGCAGCGACGGCCACGATCGAGCGCATGTGCTCTCCACTCATCCGACCCACATACGACCGTACCCCAGGCCAAACGTGAGGGATCAACCGTTGAGCGACGGGCATGCCTGCACACCTGGCGTCCCTCGCTCGCCTCGCGCCCGAGATCACCCTCCGGTGGGCATCCACCATGACAGCCGTGTTGGTTTACCGCTTCTCTACCAGTCCGTGTCGTTTGGTTGGACATTACAATCCGCGACCGCCTGTAGTCTTTGTCCGCAGGAACCTAGAGCGGGCGGGTTGCTTCGTGAATTTCAGTGACTCACTTCCAATGCGTGCGAACAGTGAGTGCAGTGCGCTCATTGTTGACGACGATGTTGAATATGCACGGGTTATCGCGGACACGTTATCTGGGACGTATCAGTCTCGGATCGTGACGACGGTGGATGCCGCTGTGCAGCGATTCCAGCGCGCCTCCCCGCGGGTCCTGGTCGCGGAGCGCTGGGTGGGCGACCCGAAGCGACTGATCGACTTCATCCGCGCCGTCCGCGCGAGCCACGCCGACCTCGCGATCTTCCTCACCTCGAAGCGTCCGATGTCACTCGCGGAGACCATGGAGTGCTGGGAGGCGGACGTCGATGGGTGGCTGCTGAAGCCGTTCCACCCTCGCGAACTCGCGGGGCGCGTGGACCACATCGCCCGCCGGCTGGCCGCCGTCAAGCAAGCGCAGATCGCCCGCGCGGACGTGCATTCCTGGGCGAGCTAGGCCGTTCCGAGCCCCCGCGCGCGCCGCGACCTCGTTCTTGATACGCACGAAGTACCGCCTACTCGTCGAAGCTCTGCCAGCCCCGATAGAGACTGCTCAACGGATTCTCTACCGGCTTCTATTGTTCGAGTACCGCATCACGAACAAGCATCGACGTATCCTCATTACACAGCTCTCCCTTCACCGTTGGTAGTTCAATGATGCCTCCGATGACTGGCTCTACGATCCTGTCCCCGGCACGTCGAGTGTTGATCGCCGATGACGATGTCGAGTACGCGCGCCTCGTAGCCGACACGTTGGCCGGCGCGTACGACTGCCGAATCGTGTCCGTCGCCGAGGAGGCCGTGAAGCACTTCACCGAGTTCGACCCGGCGGTCGTGGTCGCCGAGCGCTGGATGGGCGACGCCGATGGCCTCTTCCGGCTCCTCCGAGGGCTGCGCAGCGCTCGCGCGGACCTGGGGATCCTGCTCACCTCGACGCGCCCGATGTCGCTCGCGGAGACGATGCAGTGCTGGGATGTCGACGTGGACGGCTGCCTGCAGAAGCCGGTCGCCCCGGATGAGCTCGCCGCCAGGGTGGACCAGGTCGTCCGCCGCATCGATGCCGCCCGGGAGCTGCACCAGGCCACGGCCGACATTCACCCGCGCGAGGTTTAGCCTCCGCGGCTCCCCGTCCGTGCCACCGATGGACAACGACTCAATCGACCCTCAACCGGTGACCGCTTTCATCAGGGAGGTATAGACCGCGTCGCCCCGCGCTAGAGACTGAGAAGATCGTGACCGGAGTCCCCGGGCGCTCTGCCCTGTCCACCCCGGCCCACATCTCCGGTAGCGCCCGGACGGCTGTCGCCACCCCCCTCCGAGCACTGTTCCTCGGATCCGGGTACGCCGGGCACAGCACGCGGTTCGAGAACCTCCGAGGGCACATCGGCGACGATCCGCGGCTCGACTCGTCCTGGCGACTGGTCACCGGGTGGAGGCATGGCGGAATCGTCGAGCGCATCCCGGGACTCCCGCGCGGGGTCAAGGGGCGCGCGCGAGCGGCCTCCGAGCTGCTGCCACTGTTGAGCTGGCCGCGCCCGGACGTGATCTGGTCCTCCGCCGGGAGCACGGATCTGGCCCTCCTCGCGTGGTCCTTCGGTGGCCCCTTCGACCGACCATTCGTGCTCGACCTGGACTGGACGCTCGACCAGCGCGAGGAATTCGCGCCCTGGTACTACGGGCGTCCCCCGCGGACCGGCCTCTTCGCCCGCATGAACCGAGCGCGAGAGTCCGCCGTCTGGCGGAATGTGACGATGTTCACGCCGTGGTCGGAGTGGGCCGCGGACGCCCTCCGCCGGCGCGGGGTGGAGGAGTCACGCATCCACGTCCTTCCTCCGGGGGTCGACGTCGAATACTGGAAGCCAGAGGCCGAACGCAACGCCCTCGACGAGGCGTCACCCGATCGGCCGCTCCGGCTGCTGTTCGTCGGCGGTGACTTCCGCCGCAAGGGCGGCGAACTCCTGCTCGAGGTGATGCGCAGCCCGCTGGGCGAGCGACTCCAGCTCGACATCGTGACGCGCGAGGAAGTCCCCTCGACACCCAATGTCACCGTCCACCGTCTCAACCCGAACACGCCCGAACTCCGCGCGCTCTACCAGCGCGCCGACCTCTTCATCCTCCCGTCCCTCGCGGAGTGCTTCGGTATCGCGACGATCGAGGCCATGGCAACGGGGCTTCCGGTCGTCGTCTCCGACCGAGGAGCGAGTCGAGAGATCGTGGAGCACGGGCGGTCGGGCTGGCTGATCGAGCCGACCGCGCAGGACCTCGCTGATCGGCTGTCCGCCATCCTCAGCAATCTCTCAGGATTGCAGGGCATGGGCGCCCAGGCGCGCGCCACCGCTGTCGCGCACTTCAACGGGGTGACCAACGATGCGCGCGTCGCCGACCTTCTGTGCGACCTCTCCACGCGAAAGCTAACAAACGGTTAAGACTGGACTAGTTAACCCCGTCTTCAGACAAAGTTGTGCCGCTGTGTTGAGCACTTGGGGGCGACTAGTTGGAACTCGACGAAGGTTGAGGCTTTCCCCAACCGGTGCTCAACCACCCCATCGCACTATGTGACTGTCCTCAAGGCACATGGGGTTGGAGTTGGGCGGATGTTGGTACTGGTAGCGGACGAGGATCAGAATTACGCCGAGCTGATCGGTGAACTCCTTCGGCGGCGGTCACACCGTGTGGTCCTGGCGGCCACAGAAGATTCCTTCCACGACTTCGTCGGACGGTCGAGCGCGGACCTGATCGTGGTCAGCGCGGGACTCGTGCGGGGGTCGGCGTCGGGGCTGGTGCGGGAGCTGGCGCAACGCCAGGAAGGCCGCATCATCGTGACGTTCGATGACGACGCGAGCTCGATGGAGATCGCAGCGTCCCTGTCGGCAGGCGCCGACGACTGTATTCGGAAGCCGTTCCACCCTGCGGAGTTCGCCGCCCGGGTGGACGTGGTGGGCGCGCGGGCCGGCAACGGCACCCGCACGAACATGCACACCGAGCCGGTGGAGTCGCGGACGCAGAACGTGGCCGCGGTGATCCCGGCCCCCGAGCTCACCGGCCGCGGGCTGGAGTTCGACACGACGCGCGAACGCGCCTTCTACAACGGCAAGGACCTGAAGTGCAGCCGGCTGGAGTACACCATCCTCCGCACCATGGCGGGGATGGAAGGGCAGGTGCTGTCGCACGCCCTGCTCAACCACCGCGTGTGGGGGTACTCCAACCTCGGTGACGGCACCCTGCTGAAGGGCCACGTCTCCTCGCTGCGCCGGAAGCTGCGCGATGCCGGGTTCGACGGATCGCTGATCCGCACGATCTACGGCGTCGGCTACGCACTGTCGGCCTAGACAACCATCACCACGACATGACGGGGGAGGCCACCACGGTGGCCTCATTCCCGAGACCAACCAGGCGTAGATCCCAGGGCGGGGAATCATGCAACTCGCAGTGTACGATCCGGTCGACGACCTCTTTGCCTACCTGCTGACCACGTCGGCACGACGTCGAGGCCACGTGGCCCGGCAGGTCACGGGGATCGGTGAGATCCACACCGTCTTCTCGACACCGCCGTCCGCGATCATCGTCGGCGTGTCCGAACTCGACGACCGCGCGATCGAGAACGTCGAGCACCTGCGCTCCTCGCACGGCGACTCGCTGATCTACATCGCGGCGGAGCAGGCGCGCTCCCGGCCGGTCGTGTCGGCGCTGGAGAGCGGGGCCACCGAGGTCATCAAGAAGCCGGTGGTCCCCAGCGAGATCATCATGCGGGCAGAGATCGCGGCGGCGAGCCGCGGCGTGTCCCCGACCGCTGACTCGGCGATCCGCGTGTCCGACATCGTGGTGGACATCAACCAGGCGCTCGCCACGAAGGCCGGCATCACGCTCGCCCTCACGAGGATGGAGCTGCGGCTCCTCTACTGCCTCGCGGAGCACCGCGGACGGGTCGCCCCGACGGACCGCCTCCTCGCGTTCGCGTCGAAGTCGGAGGAGTTCTCGAGCTCCGGGCTCAAGACCCACATCTCCCACCTGCGCCAGAAGCTGTCCGCGGCCGGCGGCCAGCCGGTGACGATCAAGTCGCGCCAGATGCTGGGCTACATCCTCGAGGTGGCCGATCCGAAGTAGCCGACGCGAGGCACCACGGTCGTTCGCCCGCCGTCCTCGAACTGCGCTTCGAGGGCGGCCGACGGCGGTCGTGCTCGCGCTGGTCCTGGCTGTGGCGTCGCTGGCGCTGGGCGGCTGCGCCGGCGACGCCACAGACTCCGCCTCACTCGACGACTCCGTGGCCAGCGGCACCTCGGCGCCCGCGACGGATCTCGGACCGCCGGCTGGCGGTTCATCGTTCCTCCGCGAGGGCATCGACGGCGAGGCCGTCCTGCATCTCGGGATGTCCGACCGCCCGGGGAACGCCGCCGCGCTCGCGACGGAGGGCGTCGCACAGCTCCGGTACCAGTACCTTGCCGGCGGGATCGGCACGGGCTGGACGACGTGGACGCCGGGCGCTCCATTCGTCCGCGACTACGCCGCCGAGTCGGCCGACGCCGGCCTCGTCCCGGTGTTCTCCTACTACCAGCTCGTCCAGTCCGTCTCCGAAGATGTCGCCGAGGGCGACCGCCCGTTCCGCGTCCTGGAGGATCCCGCGCTGGTCCGACAGTACTTCGAGGAACTCGCGGAGTTCTTTGACCAGGCCGCGGCGTCAGGGGCTCCGCACGTCATCCTCCACCTGGAACCGGACTTCTGGGGCTTCGCGCAACAGAACAGCAGCGACGATCCCTCGACGATCACGGTGGACCTCGACAGTCTGAGCGACCTCGTCGGCGACGGGCTGCCCCAGGACCTCTCGGGACTCGCGCAGGCGGTGCTGCGCATGCGGGACGAGCGCGCCCCCAACGTGTCGGTGGCGTACCACATGAGCTTCTGGGGCAGCGGCGAGGATCCGATCCTGTCGGACGCGAGCCCCCGGCGCGTCGATGCCCTCGCCGACCGCTCGATCGCCTTCTACGAAGCCCTCGACGCCCCGTTCGACCTCACGTTCACCGAGCTCGGCGACCGCGACGCGGCGTTCCGCCAGGAGATCTACGGCCAGGACGAGAGCGCCTGGTGGACGCCCGAAGACTTCGAGCGCCACCGCCGGTACGTCCAGCGGTTCTCCTCCGCCACGTCGCAGGACATCGTGATCTGGCAGATCCCATACGGGAACACGCAGATGCGCGCGATGGACAACACGTGGAACCACTTCCAGGACAACAAGGTGGAGTGGCTCCTGGACGATCCGAGCGGCGCGCACCTCCAGGCCTACGTGGACGCCGGCGTCGTCGCGCTCCTCTTTGGGCGCGGCGCCGACGGCGCGACGGACGCGTCGGACGCGAACGGCGACGGCGTCACGAACCCTCCAGCGATCAACGGCAACGACACGGGATCGTTCAACGCCGACGACGACGGTGGCTTCTTCCGCCACGTAGCTACGCGCTACTACGACGGCTCGCCGGTCCCGCTGCGGCGCTAGGACGAGTGACTGCGCGAGATCAGCGCAAGCTACGGAAGAGTGGCGTCGTCGAGAAGTGCCAGCCGAGGGCGGCCAGCCCGGGTAGTTCCTCGTTGCCGAGCATCGCCAGGGTTGCCCCGCCGCCCGTCGAGACATGCCAGAGGCGCTCGTCGACTCCGGCCCGGCGCACAGCCGCCGCCGTGTCACCGCCACCGACGAGGACACGCGCATCGAGGTTCGCGAGGACGTGCGCCAGCGCCGTGGTCCCGTCCGCGAACTGAGGATCCTCGAGCCGGCCGAGGGGACCGTTCCACACGATCATCTTCATCGGCGCAAGGGCCTCGGAGAACCGGTCCACCGTCCGGTACCCGATGTCGCCGACGTGCCACCCGGGCTGCACGCGGTGTAGCGCAGCAGTCGTGACCGCCTGGTGCCCGCCGATGTCACGACTCGCGACGACATCGATCGGCAGGAGGACCTTCACCTGGCCGCTGCGTTCGGCAGCGGCGAGTGCATCACACAGCCGCCGCAACGGACTGTCGGTGCCCGGGGGAGTCGCGAGCGAGGTAACGCCGGCACGCTGCTGCATCACGACCGGCGCGAGCGCACCACCGATGCAGACCACGCTGGCCAGCGGCAGCATTCGCTCGATCATCCCGACCTTGTCGTGCACCTTCGAACCGCCCAGCAGCAGTCCGAGCGGGCGTTCGGGAGCCTCTGTCACCTCGAGCAGGTGGGACATCTCCCGCTCAAGCAAGAGCCCGGGGACGGAGCGGAGATGGGCGGTCACGCCGACGATCGATGCGTGATTGCGATGGATCGTCGCGAACGCGTCGTTCACGTAGACGTCAGCCAGGCATGCGAGTTGCCGCGCGAACTCGGGGGAGTTGGACTCCTCGCCCGGGTGGAACCGCAGGTTCTCCAGCATCAGCACGTCGCCAGGCACCATCGCCGCGATCGCCTGGAGGGCGGACGGCCCGACGCAGTCATCCGCGGTCGCTACCGGACAGCCGAGGAACGCCTCCAGGTGTGCGGCGAGCGGGCGCGTGCTCAGGCGGTCGTCACGCACGCCACCCGGGCGCCCGACATGCGTGGCGATGACCACCCGCGCGCCGGCCCGCCGAAGCGCGTGGATCGTCGGGAGGGTCTCGCGAAGCCGGTGGAGCGTCGCTTCCACGCCGCCACCACCGGTGTTGAAGTCCGTCCTCAACAGCACCGTGCGGTTCGTGAACCGAGTCCGAGAGAACGTCTGCCTGAACACCACATTCCTCCGTCCTCGGAGGGTGCGGTGTCAGCGTCCAACGGCTGTTGAGCCTTTGTCCTCTGGTGGCTTCAGGAGGTGAGCGGGGATGCGGAGCGCATAGCCGACGCCACGCTCCGTCGAGACGATCTCGGGGTCGATCGTCGCGGCCTGCAGCTTCCGGCGGAGGCTGCTCACGTGGGTGCGGAGTGTCGAGCCGTCGTCCGGCGTCAGGTTGCCGAGGATCCGGGCGTTGAGCCGCACGTACGGCACCACCGATCCCGGCATCAGACACAGCTCGTGCAGCATCAGGAACTCGGTGATGGTGAGGCCCAGGTCCTGTCCGCAGTACCGGGCGACACCCTCGCGCGCGTCCAGGTGGAGGCCGGGGAGCCCTCCATCGATGCGGGCGCTCATGTGGAGGCGCGTCCGCCGGGCAACGGCAGCGACCCGCATCACGAACAGCGCGGGATGGAACGGCTTCTCGATGTAATCGTCGGCGCCCGCGTCGTAGAGCGTCCTGGTCTCGGTGACCGACAACCGTGAGTGAGAGGTGAAGATCAGCCCGAGGTGGGGCCGCAGACGGACGAACTGACGCACCAGCTGGACCGTCTCGTCCAGGAGCCGCTCGCTGACCTCCATGATGACGAGGTCAAAGGCGGCCCCACGCATTCGGGCAACGGCCACCGAATCCACGGTCGTGAGACTCAGCTGGTAGGGCTCACCACTCAGCGTGTCGCCGATGATCTCAACGTATTCAGGATCGGTATCGAGCACGAGGATGGACAGCATCTGACTCACGGCGGAGACACCGTCGATCTCTAGCTTCTCGACATCCATCGAAGATGACGAGAAGGTGGCGGACGACAATTCCTGTCGTGGTGCCCCTTCGATCAGCTCGTCGATTCGATCGAATGAAGGCAGCCTGATCTCCGATGTCTCTTCTTGGCCGAAGAGATCTTGTGACTGCCGCCGAATCGAATCTCGATCCATCGCGTTCATGGGTACTTTCTGGCTAATAGCGCAGCACGCCTCAGCCGCTCATCATTCAACTGCGCCATCGTCGCCGAACAGTCGAGGGCTGGTCAGCAGAGCGTCCCCACTAGAGGGAAGAAATTATGACAGGAATGGGAAAGAAACGGTAAACCTGCCTCCCGGAGGGCGTCTGCCGCTCTTCCGGCAGCTTATCGGGTGCCCTCGGTAAGAGTTTGGTCAGAGGCCCATCGGTAACTTCTGCCCTGTGGTCGGCGGATCCCTCCGCCGTCTGACAGTGATTTGAGGTCCGCGTGCACCTGGTCATGCTGAGCGACGACGACGTCCAGGCTCGTGTCCTGACAGCCGCCGCACGACGCCGAGGGTTTACGACATCGGTACGGGGCTCCGGGGCGAACTCGATCTCGGCGACGGCTGAGGTCGATGAGGAGTCGCCGACGGTCGTCATCGTGGACGTCGAGCGTCTCGACCGCTGGTCGACCGCCGTGGTGAACCGGTGCCTGAAGACCTGGCCCGAGGCACATGTGTTCGTGCTGGCAGAGCACCTGGCGTCGAAGGGCGTCAGCCTTCCCGCCGCGGTGCATTATGTCCAGATGAAGCCCTTCCACATCCCGGCCTTCCTCGACCTCGTCGAGGGCGCCCTGATGGCTGATCACCTCTCGACACGGCTCGTCGGCATGCACGGCGCGCCGATCATGGGCGGCGGTCCAGACCGTCTCGTGGTCCTCGGTCGAGAGTCAGGCCAGTACTACGACGACTCGTCTCGCACGAGCACCGCCGCCTCCGGGCTGGGCCGCTGGCGGAATCCCCGGGCGATCAGCGCCTTCGGGTAGAGAGCACGCTATGCACCTCACCATCGTCAGCCCTGACCTGGTCCAGGCTCACGTGCTCGCGGGTGCCGCCCAGCGGCGCGGCTGGATCGTCAGCTACTACGCCTCGATCGACTCGTGCATCCAGGCCGGAGCGCACGCCGACGCCTTCATCGCGGACTTCGAGCGCGTGGACGCGGCGGTCTGCTCGCAGTTGTCTCGCCTCGCTGACCGCGTGGGGAGCAGCCGTCTCTTCCTCCTCGCGGAAGAGGTCTGCGGCGTCCTGCCGACCGAGGAAGCACTTTCCGCGCGGCTCGTCCTGAAGCCGTTCCACCCACCGGAGCTCGTCCGCCTCATCGACGCGTCGATCCCGCGCCCGAAGCGGAAGGCCGCCCCGACGGCCCGCCCGAACGTGAAGGCGCCCGAGGTCGTGGCGCTGTCCGCGCGATAGCCGTCGAGTCCGAGCAGCTTCGGCGGGTGGCACATCGTGTCGCATGTCAAACCCATAATCTTCTGCGCTGCGATTCACGGGCATCGTTGATTGCTCACGGGCCGCAGAGTCGACTGCCCTCTCTTGTGCTCCCTCGTACGCATCGATCCGCCCACGTTGATGAATGGTCGAGTCCTCGTAGGAGGGCCTCAGTCGATATCGTCAGGCACCCGTCAGCGAGTGCGCGTGGCCTAGGATTGAAGCGCTTTCGAAGCGCTCGCTGCCAAGCTTTCGTCAGCTCCCGCCCCTTGGAACTCGCATCTCGTGCCGAAATGACAGTCTTCGTATTTCAATTTCGGACTTGCGAGTCAAACCGACGCACGAATGATGCGTCTGTCTCGTTTAATCCGGGGATGTCAGGCCGAAATCTGCGGAGGAAGGAGTCCGAATGCAGTTTTTAAAGATCTTTGCTGTCATCGTCGCGATCTTCGCGGCGGCGGCAACGGTCTCCGGATCGACCCATTCGTTACCCCACGAAAACAGCACGACTACGAAGCCCTGGGGAGCTTGGACGCCGTCTGATACGTCCAACCAGGGCTCACAGAAGCCCACCAGCACTCTGACGCCGACGGCAACGCCGAAGACCGGCAACACGTCCAAGCCGGTAACGAACGTCACCCCGACCCCGACAGCCACCTCCGCGCCGCGTCCCGGCGCGACGGCGACCCCCACCCCGACTCCTACCCCCACTCGGACTGCGACTACCCCGACCGTGGTCGACGGTGCGGTGTTCCTCGAGACGTTCTCCGGGACGCCCTCTCGCCCGACGCCCTTCGTCAGCCCCTCGTGGACGCTGAACGTGCACTCGCGCGACGCCTCCACCTGGGAGCGCATCGAACCGATGCAGGCGCACCACAGCGCCACGTGCGAGGGCCCGCCCACGACGCACACCGTTACTTCGTACGACGACACGATCTTTATCTGTCGCGATCACGTCATGACCGCCCTCAACGCGAGCGGCTATGGACTCCTGTACATGACGCCGAACGCGATGGTCGACTTCTCCCGCGGGACCGCGAGCATCAGCTTCGACATGTCCACGTTCCGGGCCTCCGGGCGTGACTGGATCGACATCTGGGTGACCCCGTGGGGCGACAACCTCGCCGTCCCGTACAACCCGGGCGAGGGCGAAGTGGACCTGCAGGGCGCTCCCGTGAACGCCATCCACATTGAGCTCGACCGTGGCTGTAACCGCTTCCACGTCTCTGCCTTCGTCAACGGCCGGGACACGGTGAACGAGACGAGCTTCTGCGGCTTCGACCCGGAGTGGGACAACGTCCTGGAGCCGGACGCCTCGCGGCGTGACCGCTTCGAGCTGCTCATCTCGCAGGACCACATCCAGTTCTGGATGCCGGACTACGGCCTGGTCTTGGCCGAGGCGGACATCTCCGTGAACTTCACGCAGGGTGTCGTCCAGCTCGGGCACCACAGCTACAACCCGGCGAAGGACTGTGGGACCGCGAACTCTCGGATGAATGCGTCCACCTGCGGTCCGACCACCTGGCACTGGGACAACGTCCGCATCACCCCGGCCGTCGCGTTCGACATGAACCACGGCGACCGAAGGATGGTGCAGCGCACCGGCGACGTCGTGACGTTCGACGAGCCGGCCGGCCAGGGCAGCAACCTCCGGTTCAGCGGCCAGGGCACGATCGAACTCTCCTTCGATGGCGGGCGGACCTGGGAGCGTGCGCACAAGCAGCAGAGCGTGCTCTACAGCTCGTACCACGCAGAGCACGCCTCCAGTTACTGGCACCCGGTCCCGGCCGGGGCGACCAGCGTGGAGTTCCGGTTCTCACCGGACGGCTGGTACGAGGGCCCGTATCACGCGCGTGACTTCGTGATCTGGGCTCGATAGACCTCGATCAGCGGAACGGACACACAGAGGAGGCTCCCGACGGGGAGCCTCCTCTGTGTGTCCGTGTCTACGCGCGCGGTCTGGCCGCTGGTCGACGGGCCTAGCCGCGGTCCTAGCCGCCGGTCTAGTCGACGGCGGGAAGCAGGCGGTCTGCCTCGGCGTGGCGGTAGCGGTCCGCGTACCAGGCGGCCGCGGTGTGCAGGCCCTCCCACAGGTCGCGGCTCGGCGCGTAGCCGAGGTGCGTCCGGGCCGCCTCGATGTCGCCCTGGTAGTGAGTGACCTCACCCGGGCGCGAGTCGGCAATGATCAGTTCGAGGGGGCGCCCGACGCGCTCCGCGATCATCTCGGCCGCCTCGATGAGCGTCGCACGCTGCCCTCGCGAGAGGTTGAACGTCCGCGTGTTCGCTCGCTCCGGCTGGTTCAGGATCAGCTCGATGCCGTCCAGCGTGTCGTCCAGGTAGGTGAAGTCGAGCGACTTGTCCTTGCCGTAGATCGTGATCGGCTGCGGCCCTCGTTCGTCCAGGAGTCGCTTGAAGACGATCGGGACGAACCGGTCACTCGTGTCGTTGCGTCCGTAGACGTTCGAGAACCGGACGACGCAGTGCGACAGGCCATACGCCCGCCCGTAGGAGCGCAGCATGACCTCGCCCGCGAGCTTCGAGGCGGCGTACGGGCTCTCGAGCTGCTCGGGGTCGACCAGATCCTCGGTGTAGGTATCGAAGCCCTGGTTCCCGTAGACCTCGCGGCTGGAGGCGAACACGCAGAACGCGCCGGCGCGACGCGCGAGCTCGATCGCGTTGAACGCGGTGATCATGTTCTCCCGGGCGCCACGAGGGTCCACGACAAGGTCGTGGACGCGGGCGTTGGCCGCCAGGTGGATCACCCAGTCGACATCCGTCGGCAGGGTTTCCACGGCACATTCATCCAGCAGATCAACGCGCCGCGTCATCGCGTCAATGACGGGACTCCAACGGTTCGGCAGTCGGTCGACGGGGATGACGTCGTGGCCTTGCTCTAACAGGCGCTCGGAGAGAGAGCTTCCGATCATTCCAGAGGTGCCCGTGATCAGAACTCTCATCGAATCTCCCCGCTGCTGATGTTCATACGGTTATGAAACGCCAGAGCGGGTGAGGAGACGTAGGGACAATGCGAAAGCTAGTTCGGAATTGTCGGAGCGAGTCGACCTTCAGCGGCGGCCTCGGTGTCCGGTTCCGCGCCAGCCTCGGTGTGTTCGGGAGCGTCGAGGTAGCGCACCACGCGAGCGGGCACGCCGGCCGCGAGCGTCCTCGGCGGGATGTGCCCGCGCACGACGGAGTGCGTGCCGATGACCGCGCCACGCCCGATGTGAGCGCCCGGCAGGATGGCGACGCGCGCTCCGATCCAGACGTCGTCCTCGATCACCACGGGGCGCGAGACGCCGGGTGAGGTGTGCTCGACGGTCGAGTGGAAGTCGTTGTCCAGGATGATCGCGTACTGACCGATGTCGCAGTTCCGACCGATGCTCACGCGTTCCGTGGCGCCAATGCTGGTCCCGTAGTTGATGAAGGTGCCCTCGCCGATCTCGAGCAAGGCCTCCTCACCACAGGTGAAGTCGAGCGGCACGATCGTCCCGTCAAGGCGGACGCGGTCGCCGATGATGGTGCGGCCGTAGTTGTGGAGCTGCAGGCGCCCACGAAGACGCACCCTCCCCGCGGACGTCGCCCCTCGGAGGGCCCAGCGAGCACGGAGGTACTGGCCCGCGGCCGTGAGAAGCCACCGAGGCCCATCGGCGCGGAGTCGCGACACGACAGATCGAGCCATGCGCATGGGTATGACGATCGCTCCCGTCCAACTGACTACGTCCAGCGTGCACCCCGGCGATTGAGCGTGCGTCTGAAGAAAGTGGGCACCCTCACCGGGGCTGCACCGAACAGACATCGAGGATGGTGGCCACCGCCTTGCGCATGGAATACTGGGCCCATGCGAACTGCCTCTGCCGCACGGTCCGTGGTGCTCGGGATCATCGCCCTGACGATGATCTCCTGCTCCGCGGGACCAGGCTCCGACACGTTGCCGCTCGAGGCGACGACGCCCTCGGCGGCTCCTGCTCGCGACGAACGGGTCGAGGATCGCGGGGTCACCATGACAACCTCGCCGACGCCGCAGAGCTCTCCCACTGCCTCGGACACCCCACCCCCAGACACCCCTACCCTGCCCGCATCCGTGACGGTGCTCCCGACCGCCGAGACAACACCTGCGACAAAGCCGACGGCGACACCAGGCGTCGCGACCGCAACCTCATCGAGCGCGCGCGCCCTCATCCTCACGGACAACGGATGCAGCACCTCGTACCTGGCGGTCCCGGCCGATCTGCCGCCCGAGGTCCTCGTGCGGAACGAGGGCAACCAGCCGCTCGTGTTCACGGTCCCGCGGTTCGCGATCAGCGTGCAGCTGCTTCCCGGCCAGCGGTCGACGGTGCCCATCAACCCCTACGTCGAGGGGAGCTTCGACTACTTCTGCCTCGATGCCCTGGCGCACGAGGCGGTCGGCGGACACCAGGGCATCGGGCTCGTGGCCTGCCCGATCGACCCGGTCACGCTGTCCGGGGTCGCTCAGTCCTCGGGGATCCTCGAAGTGGAGCGTCACCAGGAGGCTGGGTAACGGCCAGCGCCGTGATCACGAGGCCTTCGCGGATCGTCCAGCGACCACGGGGATTCGGGACCGGCAGGCGGCTTGCAACCTCCTCGGGATACCCGACCTCGAACGTCCCCTCAGTGTCAGACTCCCGATGCACGGCGACGCGTCCCTGCTGAAAGTCCACGAACGTCTGAGTCAGCGGGTACTCGCCCTTGTACCCGCACTCCTTTGCACTGAAGAGCAGCGTCGCGAGCCAGCCGCGATCCTCCGCCGGTTGCTCGGCCAGCCAGGCGAGCTCCTCCGGCGCGCAGACCTCGGGCCAGAGATCACGATCGAGGTCGCGACATACCTCGATGTCCAGGCCGAGCATCGCGATGGCCGTTCGAGGAGCAACCGCGACGACGCAGCGGTCCCCGGTGTGCGAGATCGACCCCACGACGCCCTCCGGCCAGGTGGGGGCACGGTCGGGCCCGCTGAGGATCGCCCGCTCGGGGAGGTTGAGGTCCGCCATCAGACGTCGAGCAAGCACGCGCCCACCGGTGAACTCACGGCGCCGCGCGGCCACCGCCGACTCGATGAGCGCTTGCTCCGACGGCCAGAGTTGGCCTCCGAAGTCGTCCTCGGACGCCTCGGCGGCCCTCACGCTGGCGGGGAACAGACCCTCGAGGAGTGCGACCCGCGACATCCCGACCCCGCGCCGCTCAGTCCGCTGGACGACCAAGGCAACCATCAGGCGACCTCGGATACATCCAACCACGCGGAGCTGATGAAGGAGAGCACGCGCTCCTGGTACTCCTCGGCGCTGGCCGCGAGGCCCTGCCCGTGGGCGGACTGCGGGACGAGCCAGTGCTCGGCATCCTCGGCGGCGGAGGCTACCGCCTCGGCGCTACCGGGCGGGACGCTGCCATCCAGCTCGTTCTCGATGACGAACACGGGCGTCGCGCGCAGCTCGGTGGCGGCATCCACCGCCGAGAGCGAACGGACGCCGGGTTCACTCCGCCACTCCATCAGCCTCAGCGCGAGCGGCTTGACGAACGGGGCCAGCGGGCCGATCCGGCCGCGCAGCCAACCGCCGAACACGGCGGAGAAGTCCGAGTACGGCGCCTCCGCGACGACCGCGTCGACGCGCTCGTCCGAGCCGACCGACAGCGCCACGACGGCACCCATCGAGATCCCCATGAGGACGGTGCGAGGCATCTCTCCCGCAAAGCGGCCTTCCGCGTAGTCGAGCGCGCCGAGGGCGTCCTCCTGCGCTCGTACGCCGATCGTCCGCACATCACCGTCCGATGTCCCGCTGCCCGAGAAATCGAACAGCAGGACATCGCAGCCGTGCTGGTGGAGGAAGTCCGCGTGGGCGAGCAGTGACTCACGTCGGTCGCTGAACCCGTGGAGGAGCACGACGAGCGTCCGCTCCTCCGGCGAGCATCCGAGGTCGGCCGAACCGGTGCCGGACGCCTCTACGTACCAGCCGGAGAGCCGGTCACCGGTGCGCGAGGGGAACGTGACCTCCTCGACGTCGAGGGGGACGGAGTCGAGGGACATCGTCATCGGCGGTGACTCCCAGTGGAGCCACCGATCCGCCGCGACCCAGGCGATCCCGACATACCCCGCAAGCGAGAACACGCCGGCGATCGCCGCGAGGATGGCGACGTGGCGTCGCCGGAGCCGAGGGCCGGGGGCGTCAGGCATGCTAGCCCACGCGCCCCAGGCCGCTGACCACGGCCGGCGCAGGATCGCTTGCGCCATCCTCGGGAGTCTCGGCGGCCGACGCACGCTCCGCCGCATCGATCGACCGGGCACGTGCGAGGGCGTTCTCGAAGAGGCGCACCAGGACGTCCACGTGTGGTGCGACCCACATCGACTCGTGCGTGCCGGAGACGTCGTGGCTCTCGATACCTCGGGTGATCCAGCGGTTCCAGCCGAGGTCCGCCGGGTAGACGCGCGTCTTCACGCGAAGCAGGACGGCGTACCCATCGAACCGCGAGGCCTGGTGCCCTGCCATGACGGAGTCCATGTGGTTGAACGACAGGCCGGAGGGGCGCCCTCGGCCCCAGTTCCACCAGTACCAGCGGCCGCGGAGGCGTTCCCAGAGCAGGCTGGGGCCTTGCTGCAGCACGGCCTCCGCGCTGCGGAGCTGGAACCACGGGAAGCTGCGCATCCGCGTGTAGTCCGGGGCGGGCGCGTCCACCAGGAGCACCATCGCCACCTTCTGGTCCACTTCCTTCAGCTGGCGCGCCATCTCCAGGGCGATCAGGCCACCGCCTGAGTACCCCGCGAGGTAGTACGGGCCCACCGGCTGGACGCCGCGCATCTCCTCGACGTAGTGGGCCGCCATCTCCTGGATGGAGGTGTGGAACGGGTCCACGCCGTTCACGCCCTGCATCTGCAGGCCATAGAACGGCTGCTCGGGCGATAGCCGCTGCGCGAGGTCACGGAAGATCAGCACGTTGCCCTTCGCCCCGTGCACACAGAAGAGCGGCGGATGCGTGCCGGCCGGCTTGATCGGCACGAGGCACGGCCACGGCTGGTCGCCGGACTCGGCGTCCTCGGACGGGCCGCGGACGAAGTCGCCCGCCCCGCCCTGCACGAGTGCCGCCAGCTTCGCCACCGTCGGGCTGTCGAACAGCGCCGCAAGACCGATGTCCACGCGGTAGTGCTGCTTGATCAGCGCGAAGAGCCGCAACGCGATCAGCGAGTGGCCGCCGATCTGGAAGAAGTCGTCGTGGACACCGACGCTGGAGAGGTTGAGCAGTTCCTGCCACCACTCCGCGATCTGCTGTTCCACCGGGTTCGACGCTGCCTCGAACTCCACCTCGAGGGTGGGACGAGCCACGCGGGCGGCCTGCCCGGTGTTCCGACGCTGGTCGTGGTCGAGCCAGGAGCGGAGGCGGTCGACCTCGATCGAGGAGACCACCATCTGCGCCGAGGGCGCGGACAGCACCCGACGCAGCGCTTCGACGCCGTCGCCGGGGGTGATCGCCGCGGGCAGTCCGGCCGCCACGAACGCGCTCTCGCCCGTGGCACGCCGCGGCGCCTCGTCGACGTCCGACAGCGCGAGGCGGGAGGCCTCACCGATGCGGCGGAGCGAGAACGACTCGACCTCCACCAGCACTCGGCCGTCGTCGTCAAGCAGCGCAACGTCGAAGCTCACGACGCCGGCGGCAATGTCGCGCGCCTCCGTGGGACGGATGTGCGTGAAGAAGCGCGCGGGGAGGGCATCGTGCACGCGCACCCGACCGTACGAGAGCGGCACGAAGAGGTCGTTGCAGGATGCGTACCCCTCGAGGAGCGGCAGGCCGAGGCCCGTCGCGATGTCGAGCATCGCGGGGTGCAGGCCGAACCGCTGGAGGTCCGCCGCGTAGGCCGGGGGCAGCTCGATCCGCCCGAACACCTCGTCCTGCCCGAGCCATACCTCCTGGAGGTTGGCCCAGCGCGGCCCGAAGCGCAGGTGCGTCTCCTGCCGTCCCAGCACCTCCTGCCGGCTGGACGGCCGGCAGCGGTCACGGATCTTGTCGACCGAGCAGCGCGAGGGCACCTCGACCGGGCTGACGCCGCGGACGAAGCCCTCCGCGTGGAGCTCGAAGCTCGCCTCGTTGGTCGGGTCGGCGGCGCTCATCACACGGAACCGCCCTGAGCCCGCCTCCAGGCGTACTCGGACGGTGCGATGTCCACCGTCCGGGACCTGCAAGGGAGCGAGGAAGCTGAGGTTCTCGATCTCCACGATGTGGTCGCCGGCGACATGGGCCGCGGCAGCGCGCGCGAGCTCGACGTAGTGCGAGCCGGGGACCAGCGCCGTGCCGCTCGCGACGCGGTGCTCGTCGAGGAACCAGTGGCTCGACGGCGAGTACGAGGTCTCGAACACGAACTCGCCCTCGCCGGACGAGGTCAGCGTACCCAGCACGGGACCGTCGGCGTCGGTGACCTCGGCGATGTCGTCATCGTCCACGGACTGGCGGGCGCTGAGGCCGACCTCGCGCCAGAGTCCCCAGTCCACGGAGATCACGCCGCGCTGCCCGAGGGCGGTCTGCTGCTGCGCGAACGCATCCAGGAAGGCGTTCGCCGCGACGTAGTCCACCTGCCCCGGCACGCCGAGGAGCGCGCTGGTCGATGAACAGAAGACCGTGAAGGCCGGCGGGCGGCGCTGGAGCAGCTCGCTCAGGACGATGGCGCCGTGCGCCTTCGGCGCGATGACGGCGCGGGCGCGTGCCCGCTCCTTCGTGGCGATCAGTCCGTCGTCCAGCACGCCGGCAGCGTGGATGACGCCGTCGATGTGGCCGAAGTACGAGGTGACGCGAGCCACCGCCGCGCGCATCTCCTCCAGGTCGGAGACGTCCGCTGACAGCGGAAGCACCTGCGCACCCAGCGCCTCCAGCTCGCGCACGAGCGCGATCCGCTCGCTGGTCGCGTCGGAGCGAGGGTGAGCCTCCACCCATGCATCCCACGACGCGCGGTCGGGGAGCGACGTCCGCCCCACCAGGGCCAGGCGCGCCTTGACTGAGGTCGCGAGGTACCGGGCGAACACGGCGCCGATGCCGCCGAAGCCACCGGTGATCAGGTACGTGCCATGCTCGCGCAGGGCGACGCGGGCGTCGCCGGACGTGCTGTCCTCGGCGGGGGCGTCCAGCTCGACGCGGGACAGGGTCTGCACCAGTCGCTCGCCGTGGCGGTAGGCGACCGTGGCCTCCTCCCCGGGGTTCGCGAGGTCGAGGATGAGCGCCTCGATGGTGGCGCGGAGGTCCTCCTCGTCACGACCGCGGGTGTAGCGGCCTCGCCAGCCGCGCCGCGGCAGTTCGAGGTCGATGCTCTGGCAGGTGATGGAGGGGTACTCGCGCGGGATCACGCGGCAGGGCCCCAGCAGGGTCGCCTGCTCGGGCGCCGTGGTGGCCTCCGAGCCGGTCCGCTGCATCCCTCGCGAGACCACGCCGAGGTGCGTGTGGGCGTCCGGCACGCGCTCCGTGAGCGCCTGCGCGATGTGCAGCAGGCTGTAGAACGTCCGGTCCTGCACACGTTCGAAGCGGTCCAGCCGGTCCCGGCCGGACACCTCCATCAGCCCGCCGAGGTGGACGACCCGGTCCGGGGCCCACTCGGAGGCTGCGAGGACATCGAACAGCTGTTGGTAGTCGGCTTCCGCGCCGGGGCTGATCTGGTAGATCTCCGCGTTCCGGCGCACGAAGGGCGTCGTCTCGTCGCCCAGGTAGACGACGATCACGTCCTGGTCGAGCTCACGCAGTCGCGTCGCGAGTGCGTCGCCGACGCCCTCGCCGTCCACGAAGAGCAGCCAGCGTTCCCGGGCCTGCAGGCGCGCCTGCCGACGCGCGAGCGGCGCCGGCACCCATAGCGGACGCGAGAACCACGAGGAGAGGTCTTCGATCCGGTCGAGGGATCGAGCCTCGGCGCGCTGGGCGACGCTCTCGACGCCTCGGTCGATCCAGTGCTCCACGGGCTCGAACGGGTACGTCGGCAGCGAGACACGCGCGCGGACCTCGTCGCCGCGGATGCGCTTCCAGTCGATCGCCACGCCGGCCACCCACATCGCGCCGAGCGATTCCATGAGGTAGCGCGCGTCGTCCACGTCCTGGTTGCGGTGTCGAAGCGAGGAGATCCCGGCGTGCGGCCTCGGGTTCTGCTGCATCGCGTACGAGCGCAGCGACTGGCCGGGACCCACCTCCACGAGGACGGCCTCCGGGTACGCCTCGAGCAGGGTCCGGACACCGTCGGAGAAGCGGACCGTCTGGCGCAGGTGGCTGGCCCAGTAGGCCGGGTCACATGCCTGCGCCGAGGTGATCCAGGTACCCGTCACGTCGGAGATGAAGCGTCGCGTGGGAGCGGACAGCTTCAGGCGCCGGACGGCATCCTCGAACTCTCCGAGGATCGGGTCGAGGAGCGGGGAGTGGGCCGCAGCCGACAGCAGGACCTCGCGGTGCTCGATCCCGGCCGCGGTGAGCCGCGTGGCTGCATCCTGGACCGCTGAGGGCGAGCCGGACAGGACGCACTCGTTGGGCGCGTTCACCGTGCCGACCGTGAGGTCCGACGGAAGCGCGCCCAGGTGTTCGAGGGCGACGGACTCGCTGGCGGACACCGCCAGCATCAGGCCCTTCCCGGCGACGCGCTTCACGAGGCGGCCCCGGGTCACGACCAGTGACAGGGCGTCCTTCAGTTGGAAGACACCCGCGAGCGTCGCCGCGACGTACTCGCCGAGGCTGTGGCCGATCATCGCCTCCGGGACGATGCCCCAGGACTCCCACAGCTTCGCAAGCGCGTAGTCCGTGACGAAGATCGCCGGGAGTGCGACCTCGAGGTCGTCGAGTCCCGCCGGGTCGTCGCCGTACATCGCGGCCCGCAGGTCGACATCCAGCTCGGATGCGAGGAGCGCGGCGCACTCGTCCACGTGAGCGCGGAAGACCGGCTCGGACTCGTAGAGGCCGCGCGCCATGCCCACGTGGTGGGATCCACCGCCGGGGAACATGAACGCGACCGGCGCCGGGCTGGCGGGAGCCTCGGCATCCGTCCCCGCGGACGCCGAGGCCGTAAGCTGCGCAACGGCCTCCTCGTGGGAGGATGCGACCACGATCCGCCGGTGCGACAGGGCGGTCCGCCCCACCTGCAACGTGTGAGCGACATCAGCGAGCGGGACGCCGGGCTCGGCACCGAGGTGCTCGCCCAGGCCCTCCGCCACGCGGCCAAGCGCGGACTTCGAGGCAGCCGAGAGCGGCAGCAACTGCCAGCGCTTCGACGGGCCGGAGCGCGGGGCGTGCGGCCACTCCTCCAGCACGACATGCGCGTTGGTGCCACCGACACCGAGCGAACTCACGCCCGCCCGCCTCGGCGTGCCCGCCGGAGGGGACCACGGGATGACCTCCGTCGGCACGTAGAACGGCGAGCGGTCGAGGTCGGTCAGGGTGTTCGGGCTGGTGAAGTTGGCCAGGGGCGGGATCTCACCGGCGCGCATTGCCTGCGCGACCTTCATGATCCCGGCGACGCCGGCCGCCGTGTCGGTGTGCCCGATGTTCGCCTTCGTGGAGCCGAGCGCCGCGAACTGGACACCGTTCGTCGACTCGCGGAAGGCGTGCGTCAGCGCCTCGACCTCGATCGGGTCGCCGAGGCGGGTCCCCGTGCCGTGCGATTCGAGGTAGGTCACGGTCTCGGCGTCGACACCGGCGACCGCGAGGGCTTCCGCGACCACGGCTGCGTGTCCGTCCACGGTCGGCGCGAAGAAGCTGCTCTTCCCGGCGCCGTCGTTGTTCACGGCCGAGCCACGGACGACGGCGAAGATCTGGTCGCCGTCAGCGACGGCGTCCGCCAGCCGGCGGAGGACGACGACGCCCACGCCGCTGGTCAGGACGGTCCCACTGGAGCCCTCGGAGAACGGACGGCAGACGCCGTCCTGGGAGAGCACCTCGCCCTCCCGGTACAGGTAGCCCTCGCCCGCGGGGACGTTCAGCGTCACGCCACCGGCGAGGGCCATGTCGCACTCGTGTCCGAGCAGGCTCTGCGTCGCGAGGTGGATCGCCACCAGCGAGGTCGAGCAGGCCGTCTGGATGTTGACACTCGGACCGCGCAGGTTCAGGCGGTACGAGGTGTGCGTGGACAGGAAGTCCTTGTCGTTCCCGGTGTGGCGGATCAGGAACATCCCCAGCGAGTCGACCAGGTCGGGATTCGTCAGGATGTTGTTCTGGAGGTACGTGTTCTGGCCTGAGCCAGCGAAGATGCCGACGGCGCCGTTGAAGTGGTCCGGAGCGTGCCCGGCAGCCTCCAGCGCGGTCCACGCGCACTCCAGGAACTGGCGGTGCTGAGGGTCCATCAGCATGGCGTCGCGCGGTCCGATGCCGAACAGCGCGGCATCGAACTGCTTCATCCGCTCGATGTCGCCACCCACGGGGACGTAGTTCGGGTCACGGCGGCGCGCCGTCGGCACGCCCGCCCGCTCGAGGTCCTGGTCGGAGTAGCGTCCGAGCAGGTTCTCGCCCGCTCGGACGTGCTTCCACAGCTCGTCGACGGTGTCGGCACCGGCGAAGCGCCCGGCCATCCCGACGATCGCGATCGCCGAATCAAGCTCGGCAGGAATACTGAGTTCATCCATCGTGCGACGCTCCATACGGCGTGTGTGCTATCGAGCTCGGGACCGGACCTGTCGCCGAAGCGCAGCGCGGTCCCGACCCTCAGAGGCGGCGGACTGGGCGACGGGTTCACCCGCCACTCGCGCCGCGAACTGGCGGACGGTGGGGAAACGGAACAGGTCCGCGAACGGCACGTCGCCGGCCAGCACGTTCTCCAGGCGCTGGTGCAGGCGGACGATCAGCAGTGAGTCCCCACCCAACTCGAAGAAGTTGTCATCGAGGCCGACCGCGGGGATGCCCAGGAGCTCCTCCCACGCCTGCGCGACGATGCGCTCGGCGGACGACTCCGGCGGCGCCGACCTCTGGTGTTCCTCCGCCAGTGCCAGCTCGGCGGCGGGCGGCAGCGCGTTCCGGTCCACCTTGTTGTTCGGCGTCCTCGGGAAGCTCTCCATCGGCACGAAGTGCGCGGGCATCATGTAGGCCGGCAGACGGTCCGCGAGGTGCTCGCGGAGGTCGTTCGCCGCGGGCATCGCGCCGGCCGGGATGAGGAACGCCGCCAGTCGCAGGTCGCCGTGCGCGTCGGGCTGCGCCACCACGACGGCGTCCTGCACCGCCGGGTGCTCGACCAGGCGCGCCTCGATCTCGCCGAGTTCGATGCGGTGGCCGCGCACCTTCACCTGCTGGTCGATCCGTCCGAGGAACTCCAGCCCGTCGGTCGCGCTCCAACGCACGAGGTCACCGGTGCGATACATGCGGGCGTCGGGGTCATCAAGGAACGGGTTCGAGATGAATCGCTCCGCGGTGAGCTCGGGCGCGTGCAGGTACCCGCGTCCCACGCCGTCACCGCCGATCCACAGCTCGCCCGGGACACCGTCGTCCACGGCGCGCTGTTCCTCGTCCAGGACGTAGAGCTGCGTGTTCGCGATCGGACGGCCGAGGGTGACCGGCTCGCCCTCGACGACCGTCGAGGTCGACGACCAGATCGTGGTCTCCGTCGGGCCGTACATGTTCTCGAGGCGCCCCGACAGGGCGCCCAGCAGGTCGGTCGCGAGCGCGGCAGGCAGAGCCTCGCCGCCCACCAGCATCTGGCGCAGCTGCCCGAGGGCAGCGCGTGCCGCCGGGTCGAGCATCAGCATCTTCGCCATCGTCGGCGTGCACTGGAAGTGCGTGATGCCCTCGCGCTGGAAGGTCGCGGCCAGCGAGTTGCCGGTGGCCGGCGAGGACACGCGGTCCTTCACGCCTCGCAGGTCCTCGAGGTGGGTGAGCACCTCGTCGGTGTCGACACCGAAGTCGATGAGGCAGGCGATCTCGTTGACACCGATCGCCATCAGGCGGCGCAGCATCCGCTCACACGTAGCCGGGGAACCGAAGAGGCCGCTCGTCTCGAAGTAGCGCTCGAACGCGAAGTCGAGGAGGGCGTCCATCTCGTCCTCGGTGAGGTGGTCGAAGCTGGCGTTCGAGCCGTCCGGTGCGGGCCGGAACGTCGGGAAGGCCG
>Ga0265293_10003143_pt1 | contig 31221 bp, 21 predicted proteins | sample Munlanlewell138R_FD_192505 | JGI IMG/M metagenome (GOLD analysis project Ga0265293, IMG submission 192505) | Leachate microbial communities from a municipal landfill in Southern Ontario, Canada - Leachate well 138R | ecosystem: Engineered > Solid waste > Landfill > Unclassified | place: Canada... | reverse complement strand
TACTTTATGGCGTCGTAGATGCTCGGATCGACGAGCTCGTCCCAAGTGTAAGGGGTCTTGATCAGCCCCACGTCTACGAGGAGCTGGACCGAGCGTTCGAAGTCGGCGCGGTCTATCGAACCCACGGCCGTGTCGGGGGTGGGCTTCACGAGCTTGCCGGTCTCGGCCATCATCCAGGTCTGGTGGATGAGGGGGCTCTGGCGGCTGCCGGAGCCGGCGCACGTATCACCACAGGACTTGAGGACGATGTTGACGGCCTCTTCCTGGTTATCGACGGCGTACTGCCACCCGCGGATGGACGCGCGCAGGAAGCGCTCCGCCACCTCCTTGCCCGTCAGGCCGGAGCCCTTGAAGTTGTCCGTCGCCAGCACGTCGGCGTTCGCGAAGACGCCGTCCTCGAGGATGTCGGCGCCGATGTCGGCCGGGTTCAGCACGTTCAGGACCGAAAGGTCATAACCGAGCCCGACGATCTGGTCGAGCTCGTTGTAGGTCATGGCGCTGGCCACGTCGACCTCGTTGGGGAACACCAGGCCGGGGTCGAAGGCGTACACGACGGCCTCGACGTCGGGGTTCGAGATGGTGGGGTCGAGGCTCGACGTCAGCCCGGCCTTGGCGAAGACCGCCTCCGTCGCGAACTCGTTCCCGAAGGCCCACACCCCGACCTTGCGGCCCGCCATGTCGGCGAACGTCTCGATGCCGGAGCTCTTGAGGGCCACGAGGCGGTAGCCGGCCACCTGGAACATCTGTCCGATGTACACGACGTTCAGACCCTGCTCGCGTTGCACGAGGATGTTGGCCAACCAGTCCGTCCCGAAGTCGGCGTTACCCGAGGCCACCGCCACCGTGGGGTTGACGTTGCCGCCATCCAGCACGGTGACGTCCAGTCCCTCCTCGGCGTAGAAGCCCTTGTCTTGTGCCACGAAGTACCCCGCGAACTGCGCTTGCGGGAACCACTTCGACTGGAAGTTGACGGGGATGAGGTTCTGCGCCATCCCCACGGGCACGGACAAGAGAAGCAGGGCGGTAAGGGCGTACAGAATTCGTTTCATTCGTTGCCTCCTGAGCGAGATTCCTACGTTGTTGCCGGACTTGCGCGGTGCGGGGGCCGGGCGACTCACATACTCATGACCCCCTCGTGGACGGGTGCCAAGCCGTGAGCACGCGCTCCAATAGTGTGATGGTGGCGTACAACGCCATCGAGATGACGCTGGAGACGAAGATCGCTGCGAACACGACGTCGAAAGCGCCACGGTGCGCGGACAGGCTGATGCGCTGCCCAAGCCCGTTCGGAGGACCCGGGATGAGGAACTCGGCGACGATCACGCTGACGATGCCGATCACCACGGCCACCTTGAGGGCGTTGAACAGGTACGGCAGGGCGTTCGGTACGCGCAGCGAGAAGAACACCTTCAGGGGCCCTGCGGCGTACGAACGCAGCAGCTCCAACTTCAGCGGGTCCACGAGCGTGAGGCCCTGCACCGTGTTGAGGACGACCGGGAAGAACGTCACGATCACGACCACGGCAGCCTTCGACTCCCAGTCCACGCCGAGGGCGCGGCCGAGTACCGGCGCCAGCCCCACGATGGGCACGGCGCCGAACGCCGTGGCCAGCGGCAGGAACCCGCGCTGCAGGAAGCGGCTGAAGGCAATGGCGCTGCCCACCAGGAAGCCGGTCGTGAGCCCCACGGCGAAACCGAAGAGGACCTCCCTGACGAACGTGAGGTAGGCGTCGGCTAGCAGCACGCGCCAGGTTCCAAGCAGAGCGGCCCAGATGTCGCTTACGCGCGGGAAGATGCCCTTGGGCACCCGCGAACCGACCACGAGGCCCTCCCAGACCAGGAGGACCAGGAACGCCACGGTGGCGGCCGGCACGAGCCCCTGGAGCCTGTGCTGCCAGCGGGGTGCGTCGCTCTCGAGCTCGATGACGCTTATGCGGCCGGCCGCCGTGGCCGCCGCCGCCAGGCTGCCTACGAGCGTGAGCCAATAGCCCCAATCGGCGGCGCCAGGCAGCGAGCGTTGCCCGAGCATGGCGAGGAAGCCAGCCAGGAGCGCCAGGGGGGTGGCGATCGGCACCGTCCACGGCCCGCCCCAGGCCGCCGGCAGGACGGCCGCGCCGAGCAACACCAGCAGCGCCAGACCGCTGATCAGGGGCCCGCCGGAGTCGGTCAACAGGTACGCTCCCGCTCCGGACTCGAACGGCCCGGCCAGGCCCGCCAGCGCGATCACCAACAGCGCGAGCGTCGGCCAGTGAGGCCGCCACGCCGCTTGCGAAGCCCCAGGGACCGCGGTGCGCACGCCGTCCGCCTCCACGCCCATCATCTGAGCTCCCATGGCGCTATGAAACGTTGGAACAGGCCCACTATGGCCACGAGGGTGATCCCGAGAGCGGCCGAGATGAGCAGCAAGATCCAGACGTCGGAGACGTTTCCGGCCTGCACCTGCCCGACGATGGCGTAGCCCAGGCCTAGCCTGTTGTTCGACTCGGTTTCGGCGACCAACGCCCCCACCAACGCCGCCGCCGCGCCGAGCTTGAGGCTGATGAAGAGGTAGGGAACGGCCGCCGGGAACCTGACCTTCCAGAAGAGCTGGAACGGCGACGCCGCGTAGCTCTTCATGAGGTCGATGGAGAGGGGATCCACGGCCCGCAGGCCCGTCACGGTGCCCACCGTGACGGGGAAGAAGGCGATGTAGGCGCCGACCAGGGCGGCCGGTACGAGGCTCGTCTGCACCGTCACCCCGGCCTTGCCCAACAGGAGCACGAGCACGGGCACGAGCGCGATTATCGGCACCGTCTGAGAAGCGATCACCCACGGTAGAAGCGCACTCTCGAGCGGCCGGATGGCCACGAACAAGATGGCGAGGAGCACGCCGAAGATGCCGCCGAAGAGTAGCGCCGTCAGGGTGCCACCGGCCGTGTAGAGGGTGGCTCTCACCACGTTGCGGGAGTCGGTGAGCGGGTACGCGGTGAGGAACGGCCCGATGCGCTTGGCGATCCAGTGCGGGAACGGCATCGGGTGCTGAGGCATCGTGAGGAAGCACTCGAACTCGGTAGCGCCACAAGCGGGGTGGTCGTAGTAGGTGTACGAGGCCGCCCAGAGCGCGCTGCCCGGTTGCGGCGGCGTTGCCAGCGTGATGGTGCCGTTGGCCGGGTCGCTGACCAGGTAATCGGGGTACTGCCTGAGCGCGGCGTTACGGGCCGGCCTGGTAGTGAAGGTGATCTGGTTGCCGGAGCGCGTGAAATCCTTCCCCTCCAGGACCTCGACCCCACCGACGGTGACCACGCCCCGATCGCCCGCGAACGTGAAAGTGGCGCGCTCACCGTCGACGCGCTCCTGAGGTCGCTCGGCAGCGGACGACAGCTCGGCGCCGTCGAGCATGATGCGGCGCTCGGGGTCGGACTCCACCAGCGGAACGTGCTGCAACTGGAAGACCCGGTTAGAGCCGTCGACCGCGCCCACGAGGAGTTCCCCCAGCGACAGCTGTCTGTCGGCAACGCGAGGTGCGACACCCGAGGGCTCGGCCAGCACGATGGTGCCGGTAGCCGGGTCCACCGGCGCGTAGTCGCCGTTCACGCGGCTGACGACGGCGTTGAAAGGTGCCGGGGCGTCAAGGGTAACGTGTTTGCCCTCGGCCTCGAACCCCTCACCCTCCAGCAGGACCTTGTCGTTCACCAGGACGGGACCGCTCTCCGCGTCTGGAAACGTGAAGCTGTTCAGCACGCCGTCGGGCCGCTCCACGGCCAGGCTGACGCCGGGAAGCAACAGCCGGCCGTTCAGGTAGAGCGCCTGCTCCACGCTCGCGCCTTCGGGCAACCGGTAGATCAGCCCGCCACCGCCCGCGGGGGTGAGGGCGGACCCCCATTCGAGGAGTGGCCCCGGCAGTGCGTCCTCGAGCACGAGTTCTCCATCGATGATGTCGAAGCGCGCGCTCAGGGGCTCGCCCCCGTACACGAGCACGGAGCGCTCGGCGCTCGAGTCCGGACCGACCCCACCGAACGCCAGCCGAGTGCCGGCCGCCGCGCCGGCAGCGGGGTCGCTGGGCGCCTGCGCCAGGGCGTGGGGCGCCGAGACGAGCCTTACCCAGTTCGCGACGTTGTCCATGCGCAGCTTGGCCAACGGCAGGCCCAGCAGGAGGGCCAGCGGGTACATGAGGGCGATCGCGATGGCCGCAACCGCCACGACGGGCAGCGCCGCCGCCAGGCGGCCTTTGCCGCGGGGCGAGGCCGTAGGGACGGCGGCCGCCACTCAGTACCCTGCCTTGGCCACCGGGCGGCGCTCGGGGCCGGGCGCAGCGACCTCCGCACCCTCCTTGCCCTCGCGCAACGCCTCGCGCACGCGCGTCGTCAGGTCGAAGAAACGCTCGCTCTCGCGCGTCTCCGTGCCTCGCGGGTAGGGGAGGTCGACCTCGATCGTCTCGCTGATCCGCCCGGGCCGGGCCGTCATCACGACGACGTGAGAGGAGAGGAAGACCGCCTCGGCGATGGAGTGCGTGACGAACACGACCGTCTTCTTCGTCTGGCTCCACAGCCTCAGGAGTTCGAAGTTCATCGCCTCGCGCGTGATCTCGTCGAGGGCGCCGAAGGGCTCGTCCATCAGCAGCAGCTTGGGGTCGAAGGCGAGAGCCCTGGCTATCGAGACGCGTTGCTGCATGCCGCCCGACAACTGCCAGGGGTAGGAGCGGTGGAAGCTCTCGAGACCCACCATCTCGAGCATCTCCTCGGCCCGCGCACGGCGCTTGGCCTTGGAGTACCCCATGATCTCGAGGGGCAGCATGACGTTGCTGAGTACGTTGCGCCAGTCATACAGGGCGGGCGCCTGGAAGACGTAGCCGTACTCGCGCGAGGCCCGCGCCTCCTTGGGCGTCTTGCCCGCCACCGTGATGCGGCCGCTGGTGGGCTCTATCAGGTCCGCCACGAGCCGCATCAGTGTGGTCTTACCGCAGCCGGATGGTCCGATCAGGCTCACGAACTGCCCGTCGGCTACTTGCAGATCGGCGTCTTGTAACGCCACCGCCTCGGTCTTGCCGACACGGAAGAGTTTACTGACACCTTCGACTTCGATGATTGCGGGGGCCTCGGTCACTGTCTCCCTACTTCGTCGGCGTGCGCCGCAGCAGCTTGCCGCGCCCCGGGTCGCCCACGAACTTGCCGTCTTGGACGGCTACCTGACCACGGACGGTCACCACGCTGGGGCGCCCGTCGATCTCGACGCCCTCGAAACCCGAGTAGTCGACGTTCATGGTCTGAGTCTCGGCGCTGATGCGGCCCCGGAAGGTGGGGTCGTACACCACGAGGTCGGCGTCCGAGCCGACCGCGATCGTGCCCTTTCGGGGGTAGAGGTCGAAGAGTTGAGCGGCGCGGGTGCTGGCCGCACTTACGAAGCGCTCCAGCGAGAGCCGCCCGCGGCTCACGCCGTACGTGTAGAGGAGGTTCACGCGGTCCTCGATGGTGGGTATGCCGTTCGGGATCTTGGTGAAGTCGCCGCGGCCCATGTCCTTCTGACCCTTGAAGTCGAAGGGCGCATGGTCGGTGGCCACCGTGTCGACGAGCCCTGCGTTGAGCGCGTGCCACAGGGGTTCCTGGTTGCGCTTGTCTCTCAATGGTGGCGACATGACGTACTTGGCGCCCTCGAAATCGGGGCGTTCGGCGTACGACTTGTCGAGGACGAGGTGCGGCACCACGCACTCGATGGCGATGTCCACACCGCGCTCCTTGGCCGCCAGGGCCGCCTCGAGCGCCGGAGCGCAGCTGAGGTGCACCACGTAGCCTTTGGCACCGGTGATCTCGAGGAAGGCCGCGAAGTGGCTGGTGCCGTCGGCCTCCACGCGCTCGGGGCGCGATGGCTCGTGCCACTCGGGGCCCGTCTTGCCCGCCGCAAGGAGCTGTGCCTGCAGTTGCGCCACGAGTTCGTCGTTCTCGCAGTGGGCCGTTACCCGGACGCCTAGCTCCTTGGCCAAGGTGAGGGCTTTGAAGAGCTCCTCGTCGTTGACTCCGAAGAAGCCCTTGTAGGCGAGGAAGACCTTGAAAGAGGTCATGCCGTCTTGCACGATCTCGCGCAGTTGCGCCTCGGTCTGGTCGTCGAACTTGGTGACGCCGACGTGGAACGTGTAATCGCAGGCGCTGTTACCCCCGGCCAGCTCGTTCCAGTGGCGGTAGCCCTTCATGAGGTCTTCCTGCCGGTTGGGCGCCATCATCTCGATGAACGTCGTCGTGCCGCCCACCAGTGCGGCCTGGCTGCCCGTGCGGTGGGTGTCCTTGGTGACGGTGCCCATGAACGGCAAGTGAATATGCACGTGTGGGTCGATGAAACCTGGAAATACGTACTTGCCGGTAGCGTCTATCACCTGGGCGCCGGCCGGGGCGTCCAGTTTCTGGCCTATCCGCGTGATGGTCTCGTCCTCGCAATATATGTCCGCCCGCATGCGGGAGGCCGCCGTCACAATCTCGCCGTTCTTGATAAGCAGGCTCACGTTCGTCCTTTCGCGGTTGTCCTGTGGGCCGCGTGAAGGCGCTGCGCGCGCCCTCACGCGGCCCGGTCCTCAGTGGATCTCGATGCCGACTTCCTTGCGGTAGGCGATCATCGCGTCCCAATCGGTGGTCACTTCCGGCCGAGTGCGCGTGAGTTCGTTCCACGTCACGGGCGCGCGCTCGGGCGGCCGCTCGACCATGGTGATGCACGCATCCACGGGGCACACGAGGCTGCAGAGGTCGCAACCCACGCAGTCCTCCTCGCGCACTATCGGCTGGAGCAGGGCGCTGCCCGTGTAGGTAGCTGGATCCACGCGCACGCCGTCGGCCGTCAGGTCTATGCACTGGTGTGCGCCCTCGTCGCAGGCCACGTAGCAGAGGTTGCACTGGATGCACTTGTCCTCGTCGATGACGGCCACCGACTTGAACGAGAGGTCGAAGTCGCCGAAGTTGCTGATGCGGCTTACCGACGCGCCCACGACCTCACCGAGCGAGGCGGCGCCCTTGTCGTCAAGCCAGTTGGACAGCCCGTCACACAGTTCGTGGATGATCCGGAAGCCGTAATGCATGACGGCCGTGCAGACCTGGAGGCTGGTCGAACCCAGGAGGACGAACTCGGCCGCGTCGCGCCACGTCTCGATGCCGCCCATGCCCGAGATCGGGATACCGGCAGCCTGGTACTTGGGGTCCGCAGCCACCTGCGAGAGCAGGTGCAGTGCGATGGGGCGAGCCGCAGGCCCCGCGTAACCGCCGTGGCTGCCCTTGCCGCCCACGTTGGGCCTCAACTCGAAGCTGTCGAGGTCGACGCCGGCGATCGAGTTGATGGTGTTGATGAGTGAGATGCCGTCGGCGCCGGCGTTGATGGCCGCGTGAGCCGGCGGCACGATGTTGGTGACGTTGGGAGTGAGCTTCACGATCACGGGGATGCTCGCGGCCGCGGTCACCCAACCGGTAATCATCTCGCAGTACTCGGGCACCTGTCCGACGGCGGCACCCATGCCGCGCTCGCTCATGCCGTGCGGGCAGCCGTAGTTGAGCTCGATGCCGTCGGCACCCGTGTCCTCGATCTGCTGCACGACCTGCTTCCAGGCCGCCTCGTTGCTGGAGACCATGGCCGAGACGATCACGGCCCTGTCGGGCCAAAGCTTCTTGACCTCGCGGATCTCGCGCAGGTTCACTTCGATGGGGCGGTCGGAGATGAGTTCGACGTTGTTGATGGCCACGAGGCGGTTGCCGGCGTACTCGAAGGCGCCGTAACGGTTGCAAACGTTGAGGACGGGATCGCCGATCGTCTTCCAGACGGCGCCGCCCCAGCCGTACTCGAACGCCTTGTTGATCTGGTAGGCGGAGTTGGTCGGCGGCGCCGACGCGAGCCAGAACGGGTTCGGGCTCTTGATCCCCGCGAAGTCGGTCGTCAGGTCAGCCATGGATCCTCCCGAACTCGTTGACGGTGTCGTGGAGGAAGCGACCGCGGGTTGCACCGGGGGCGCTCTCGGGTTCCGGCACGCCCAGTTGCTTGGCGATGGCGCGTGCCACGATCTTGCCGTCCTCGGCCGCCGTCACGGTGAGCGCGTGACCGGTGGCGCGCACGCAGTCGCCGGCGCCGAAGACCTTCGGGTTGCTCGTGCGCAGTTCGTCATCGGTGCGCACGTAACCACCGACGTGTTCCACACCCACCGCGTCGTACAGGTCGACGAGCTTCTCCTGGCCTATCGCCTTGATGACCTGGTCGGCTGGGAGCACGAACTCGCTGCCGGGCACGTTCTCCGGCCGGCGGCGGCCGTCCTGGTCGGGCTCGCCGAGGCGCGTGCGCACGCAGCGCACGGCCTTGACCCTGCCGCCCTCCCCGATGAGCTCTACTGGCTGCGTCTGGAACCTGATGTCGACCCCCTCGTTGCGGATGAAGTCGACCTCGAAGTCGTACGCGCCCATCTCCTCGCGGCTCCTGCGGTAGAGCATGGTGACGCGCTCGGCGCCCAGGCGCTTGGCGATGGCCGCGGCGTCGATGGCCGTGTTACCCGCTCCCACCACGATGACCTCGTTGCCGACCTCGATGGCGTTGAGGTCCTCGAGGCCGTCCTTGTCGGCCATCTTGGTGGCCGCGATGAACGGCAGGGCCTCGCCCACGCCCAGCAGCTCCTCACCGGGAACGCCCAGGTCGGGCACGCGACCGGTACCGGCGGCCAACACGACGGCGTCGAAGTCGTTAATGAGCTCCGCGGTGGAGATGTCTCGCCCGACCTCGACGCCCGTGCGAACGTCGACCCCGAGCTTCCTCACGAACTCGACCTCCTCGAGCGCCACGTTCGTGGGTTCGCGGAAGACGACGATGCCGTAAGTCGAGAGGCCGCCGCCAAGCTCCTTACGCTCGAAGACCGTGGCGTGAATGCCGCGCTTGGCCAGCTCGCCGGCGGCGCTGAGCCCCGCCGGTCCCGCGCCTATGACGGCCACGCGCTTGCCCGTGTCGGGCCCTGGCTCGAACACCTGTATGCCGTTGTCGAAGACGTGGTCGGTTGCGTAGCGCTGCAGCCGGCCGATGGCTATGGGCCGGTGCTCGCGGCCGAGCACGCAAGCGCCGACGCAGAGCTCGTCCACGGGACAAACCCGGCCGCAGGAATGGCCCATGAGGTTCGACTCGAGGATGGTCGTAGCGGCGCCCAGGAGGTTGTCGTTGGCTATCTGGCGGATGAAGGTGGGCACGTCGATGCTTGTCGGGCACGCCTTGATGCAGGGGGCGTCGAAGCAGTACAAGCAGCGGTCCGCCTCCACGGTGGCTTCGTTCTTCGTGTAGCGCGGGTAGGTCTCGGAGAAAGAGTCCTGTAACTGCGCCAGGGACAACTCGTGTTGCTCCATGCTCCTCCTGGGACTCCACCAGCGTAGGGCGCTGGCGGGGTGTTACGGGGCCGACTAGGTTTAGATAGCGTTCGCGGCCGCCTCCCTACTGCGACCGCGAACGTGCTGGATCAACTCAGAAGGTGCGGCTCCAGCTCTCGGGCCACCTCTCGATCACGATCTTCGTCTGCGTGAAGAACTCGATACCGTGAGCCCCTTGCGCATGCAGATCGCCGAAGAAGCTATCGCTCCAGCCACTGAACGGGAAGAACGCCATGGGCGCCGCAACCCCCAAGTTGATACCGATGTTGCCGGCGATCGCCTGGTGCCGGAACTGGCGGGCGGCGCTGCCGGAACTGGTGAAGATGGAGGCCTGGTTGCCGAAGGCCCGGTCGTTGACCCAGCTGATGGCCTCATCGAGGCTCGAGGCGTGCATCATCGACAGGACGGGGCCGAAGATCTCGGTCTTGGCGAGCTCACTCCCCGGGTCCACATCATCGAGCAGCGTTGGGTGGAGGAAGTAGCCGTCGCGGAAGCCATCTACCTGGGCCTCGGCGCCGCCGGTCAGCAGGCGTGCACCCTGGCTGACGCCCTTATCAATCAGGCCGGCGATGCGGCTGCGCGACTCGGCGGAGATGACGGGGCCCATCTGCACGTCCTTCTCGAGGCCGTACCCGACCTTCCGCGCCTCGGCAGCGGCCACCAGGCGCTCGGTGAACTCGGCGCGCGCGTCGCCTACGGTGATGGCGACCGAGGTGGCGAGGCAACGCTGGCCGGCACAACCGAACGCGGAGTCCGTCAGGATGCGCGTGGCCATCTCCATCTCGGCGTCGGGCATTATGACGGCGGGGTTCTTGGCCCCACCTTGGCACTGCGCGCGCTTGCCGTTCGCCGTGGCGCGGGAGTAGATGTAGCGCGCGACGGGCGTCGAGCCCACGAACGAGATCGCCTTGACGTCGGGGTGATCCAAGATCGCGTCGACCGTCTCCTTGCCACCGTTGACCAGCCCCACGACGCCGGGCGGGAAGCCGGCCTCCTCGAGGAGGCGGAAGAGCAACTGCGTGGTCATGGGCACTTTCTCGCTCGGCTTGAGCAGGAAGCAGTTGCCGGTGGCCACCGCGTACGGCAGGTACCACAGCGGAATCATGCCCGGGAAGTTGAACGGCGTGATGGCAGCAACGACGCCGAGCGGCTGGCGGATCATGTGCTCGTCGATGCCGTGGGCGATGTCTTCGTTGTTGGTGCCCTGCATCATGAACGGAGTCCCGCAGGCCACCTCGACGTTCTCTACGCCGCGCGCCATCTCGCCCATGCTCTCGGCATAGGTCTTGCCGGCCTCGTTGGTGATGGTGCGGCCAAGCTCGTCGGCGTTCGCTATGAGCAGGTCGCGCAGTTTGAATAGGGGCTTGATGCGGTCGACCACGGGCGTCTCACGCCACGCCCTGAACGCCGCCACTCCGGCCTTGACCGCGTCGTCGACCTCGTCCTTGGCGCTCATGGGCACGCGCGCGATGGTCGCCGCAGTCGCGGGGTTGTGCACGTCTTGATGCGAGCCGGACCGCGAACGCTGCCATTCGCCGCCGACGTAATTGAGAAGCTCCTGAGCCGTATCGATCATCTTCGAGCCACCGTCCCTGCGAGTAGATATAGAGGTGTACGGGTTCAGCCGTCACCATTGTTCGGTGGCGGCATTCTACGCCTACGCCCCGGCGCTTGGCAAAGGGCCGAGGCGCACGCGCCGTGCACTCGTGCTTCCTGGACGGACGTTCGGTGGCCGGCGGGCCGTTTAGACTTGAGGCATGAACGATAACGGGACGGGGCGAGGGTTCGCCACGCGTGCCGTGCGCGCCGGACAGCACGCGGATCCGCTGACCAAGGCGCACGCCACGCCCATCTACCAGACCAGCACGTTCGTGCTGGGCGACATGGCCCGGGGCGCCGCGATCTTCGCGGGCGAAGCCGAGGGCAACGTCTACTCGCGGATCGGCAATCCCACGGTGAGGGCCGTGGAGGAGAAGGTCGCCGCCCTCGAGGGCGCCGAGGAGGGCGTGGCCTTCGCGTCCGGCATGGGCGCAATCTCGGCCGCGTTCTTGAGCCTATTGAAACAGGGTGACGAGGTGCTGCTGCTGGGACCGCTGTATGGCGGCACGCGCGGCATGCTCACCGACCTGCTGCCGCGGTTCGGCGTCACTTCACGGGCGGTGGACGACGCGGAGCTCGAGGCCGCGGTGGGTCCGAACACCCGCATGATCTACGTGGAGTCGCCCACCAACCCCGACCTGCGCGTCCACGACCTGTCGCTGGTCGGGCGGGTCGCCGCCACGCACGGCCTCATCAGCGTGGCCGACAACACGTTCGCCACCCCCTACCTGACGCGGCCCATCGAGCACGGGATCGACATCGTGGTGCACTCCGCCACCAAGTACCTTGGTGGACACGGCGACCTGCTGGGCGGCGTGATGGTCGGTCCGGCCGAGCTCCTTCACGAGGTTCGCATGGAGGGCCTGCGCCACCTTGGGGCCGCTCTGGACCCGCAGGCGGCGTACCTCTTGCTGCGCGGCATGCGCACGCTTCACTTGCGCATGGAGGCTCACTGCAGCAACGCCCGCGCGGTGGCCGAGGCGCTTCGCGGCCGGCCGGGCGTTTCGCGGGTCCACTATCCGGGGTTCGAGGATCATCCTGGTCACGCCGTAGCGGCCGGCCAGATGAGTGACTTCGGCGGCATGGTCTCGCTCGAGTTGGAGGGCGGCCTGCCTGCGGCGGCCGCGTTCCTCGAGTCCTTGCGGCTCTTCGACCACGCGGTATCGCTCGGCGACGTTGCCTCTTTGGCGTGCCACCCGGCCTCGACGACCCACCAGCTTCTGCCCCAGGAGCTGCTCGCCGCCGAGGGCGTCACCGATGGCCTCGTGCGCCTCTCGGTGGGCATCGAGGCAGCCGAGGACCTGGTGGCCGACGTGCTGCGCGCGGCCACCGTTGCAGCCGGGGTTGCGGTACCTGGCTGAGCAGACCGGAGCCCGGCGGCGCCAGGACCGCGGGCGCCGTTAGCGTCGGCGGGTCGGCAGCAGGACCAAGAGACTTGGCCGCCCGTCGGGGGCTCGCGCACCCGGCATCCGCCCTTCCTGCATCCTGGTGTCGGGCACCCGCGCGTCCGGCACCCGCGCATCTTCCGTGGTCAGTCTCGCTTCGGGCTCGGCCCAGTTACTGACTCAGGCTTGCGGCTGCTCCTCGTCTTGCACCACGCGCTCGACGGAGATCGTCAGGTGCGCGACCATCGCGGCTATCGCGCCCACCGCCGCCCAGACGGGCAGCAGCACGGTGCCGATGACCCCGATCGTGAGCGGGATCTCTATGAGCGCTTTACCGTCGTCGTTCTTGATGACGATGCGGCGCACGTTGCCCTCTCGCACGAGCTCCTTGACCTTGGAAACGACCGCCTCGCCGGATACGCGGAACTCCTCCGTAGTGGTGCGGCCGTCCCTGGTCCGCGACTCGCTGCTGCCGGCGGTGCCGGCACCGGACCCGTGGTCGGCTCCCTGGCCGCCGCCGTTCTCGTTGCTGCCTGTGGCCTCGTTCATGACTACCTCCTTGACAACAGGTTAGGTCGGGGAACGCCTTGGCGCATCCGCCGTTCGGATGACTCGCGACCCTCGTTACCTGATCCGGCGTCAGAGCCGACACGGCCCCCGAAGCGCCCGAGGGGCGGTTACCGGCGACGCACCGCGCGCGAGGTGCCAATATTGGGCATGCCGGTGCGCAGCCGATGATCTATTTCCTGGTGAGACTACTCGTCTACACGCTCTCCGCTGCGGTGGTGCTGAACGTCGTGCCGGGCCTACTGGCGCGCGGCAGCGACGCTCCGGCGGCGGCGTTGCCGCCACTGCTCGCCTACTTGTTGGTGGGCCTCGTCTTCGGCGCGCTCCACTCCTTCGTGCGCCCCGTCATGCTCGTGTTCACCGGCCGCCTCTACATCTGGTCACTGGGCCTCATCGCCATGGTCGTCGACGTCCTCATCTTCTTAGGTCTAAGCTACCTGGCGCGAGAGGGCTGGGCGGACCCCCTGGGGCGCCTGACGACGGCCTTCATGGGAGCGGTGCTGATGGGCGTGCTCGTGTTCGTGCTCGACGCCATCGTCGGCTTCGACAGCCCCCGCAAGCCATCCGAGTCCAGGGCCTCGCCGGCTTACTGGCGCTGGCTCGAGCGCCTGCCGGGCGGGGAGCGCAACCGCCTGGTGGAGAACCTGCGCACGGTGCAACTGATCGCCATCTTGCGCTCGTACCTGATAGACATAGCGCTCGGCTACACGTTCCTGGGGCCCGTCCGCAACTTCATGAAGCGCATCCTCTACCGCTTGAGGCCGCGCCTGGTCGAGGGAAGCGCGGCCGTGAAGTTGCGCCTCATGCTCCAGGAACTGGGGCCGACCTTCGTGAAGTTCGGGCAGCTGGTGGCGAGCCGTATCGAGGTGCTGCCGCCAACCTGGCGCGCGGAGCTCGAGACGCTCGAGGATCACGTGCGGCCGTTCACGTTCGCGGAGGCCTCTGCGCTCGTGGAGCGCGACCTCAAGATGCCCCTCTCCAAAGCCTTCGCCACGTTCGATCCCACCCCGCTGGCCGCCGCGTCCATGGGCCAGGTGCACGCGGCCACTCTGCCCGACGGGACGTCGGTAGTGGTCAAGGTGCTGCGCCCCAACATCGAAGTGCAGGTGCGCGGCGACCTGAACGTGTTGCGAGACCTCATCGCGACCCTCGAGGCGCGGCTTGGGCGGGTGCGCCGCTTGGGGCTCTCGCCGCTGTTCGACGAGTTCGCGGACTTGGTCGTCGACGAGCTCGACTTCGACAACGAGGCGTATCAGGCCGAGCAGCTCAGGCACAACCTGAAGGAGTTCCCGTTCGTGCACGTGCCGGCGGTTTATGGCGACTGGTCGAGCCGCCGGGTCCTGACGCTCGAGCGGGTGTCGGGCAAGAAGATCACGGACGTCACCGCCCTCGGCCTGGACGAGCGTGGGCGGCGCAAGTTGGCGCTTCAGTTCTTCGAGGTGCTCTTGCAGCAGGTCGTGCTCGACGGCTTCTTCCACGCGGACCTGCATGGCGGCAACGTCTGGTACGACCGCCAGCAGGGGCAGATCGTGTTCCTCGACATGGGCCAGGTGGGCCAGCTCGCGCGCGGCGACCGCGTTCGGTTGGCGCAACTCATCTGGGCGCTACACGACCGCGCCGCCGGCCCCACCGCGCGGGTGTTGCTTTCCGTGTGTCAACCGAACGTTTCGGTCGATTCGGCGGCGCTGGAGCGCGACGTGCGGCGCCTGCTCAACCGCCACCTGCTACTGCACCCCACCAACCCCGACGTCGGCGAGCTCCTGAGCGAGCTGGTGACGCTGCTCATGCGCCACGGGCTGAGGCTGCGGCGCGAGTTCACGCTGGCGTTCAAGGCCATGGGCCAGGGCGAGGCCATCATGCGCACGCTGATGGGTGGCGAGGAGGCGGACGAGGTGGTGGACATCGCCTACCGCACGCTGCGCGACCTGGTCCTCAGGCGCCTCGACCCGCGTAAGTTCGTGCCCGACGTCCTCGAGCCGTGGACGCGCGAGGCCATCGGCCGTGTACCGAACCTCGTGGGGGCGGCGCTCAACCTGCTGGAGGACTTCGAGCATGGCCGCACCGCCCTGCAGATGGACGTGGGAAACCTGACCTACCGTCTCGAGTCGGTGGAGCGCGGTTTCGAGCGGGGCTTCAGGCGCATGGTGCTGAGCATCTCGCTGGTGGGCCTCATGCTGGCGTCGGCGCTGGTCGTTGGAGCCCCGCTCACCGAGATAACCTTGCCGGCGGAACGCATCATCATCCGCATAGCCGCCATCGTCGGCGTGACCGTCAGCGCGGTCTCGACGGTGTTGGTGCTGGCCGGAGTGATCTTGCCACGCCGGCCGCCTCGCCGGAACTAGGCCTCAGGCGGCGCGGTCGGTCACCTCGGCCAGCGTGATGAGCACCGCTGCGGGTTCGTCCGACTCGTTGCAGGGCCGCACCATCAGCTCACCGGAGAAGCTGAACAACTCGTGCGTCTTGAGTGGGTAGCTTGCGCCCTCCAACACGACGCATGCCTCCCCCGCCATGCACTGGATGGTCACGGTGCAACCGGGGTGGTTGTGGACCGGCATGGCTTGGCCCGGTCCCATCGTCAGGTGGAGGATCGTCAAGCCGGGTTCTTTGACGAGAACCCGCCTGCTCGGGCCCGAGGGGTCGGGCACGAAGCAGGCGGCGAGGTCGTGGCGAGTGAGTGTCATGCCGGCCAGCATCTCACGTGTTTCAACAGCGCGACATTGACCTAGGTGATTGAAGTCGCTCTAGTACTTGCACACTCCCGTCGGGAAGATGGCCTCGAGCCGCGCCACTTGCGCGTCGGTCGGGCGCCAGTCGCCGTAGACGCCGGAAGCGACGGCGGCGCGCACGGGCTGCAGGTCGCACTTGTAGGCGTCACCCGTGAAGGGCGCGCCGGCCTGCGTGCGCGACGTGCCGTAGATCTTGTAGCGCTCCGCGCAGGGGCCGGCCCGGTGGTCGTCGATGATGCCCCACCAGGCGTCGGCGCCCGCGTACTGCAACTCACCATCGGCCGCGAAGCAGGAGTCGACGGCCCGCGCGGGTCGCGCCTCGGCCACGCTCATGCCGGGGTACTTCTCGAGGTTGGCCATCCATTGATCGATGACTTGGAACGCCTGTAGGGTCGGGTCGTAGCGGGGCTCGCCGGGCACCGCGTCGACGAACCAGATGACCTGGTTGCCCTCGGGAGAGCCGTTGCGCTTTATACGCTCGCGGATGACGAACGACTGCCTGGTGTTATGCATGTCCAGCTCACGCTCGAGGTAGTGCCTCACGTCGATGGTGGGCAGGTTCAGCTCGCCACGGAAGTAGAGTCCACTGCTCAGCACGGCGTCGATGGCTCCCGGGTCGGCGGCGGTGCGCGGGGCGGGTGTGAGGCCGTCCGGGCTCAGGTTCATGTTGCGCGAGCTCCACGGGTCGAACTGCGTGGGGTCGTCGCACAGCTGCTCGATGAACGGGCAGCCCTCCTGGACCATCTCGGACTGGTCCTTCCAGCCCCCCACGAACGCGTTGAGGTCGAGGAACTCCGCGGGCGTGATCTGGCCCTGGTTCAGGGCGACGAGGCCGTACTGCACCCCGACGTTGTCCCATGTGCTGCGCGCGTAGCCGTCGGCCCGGCGCCCGTAGACCTGCACGGCGTCCTCGAAGTGAGTCCAGTCGACGGCGGCCTGCTGTTCGGCCGTGATGCCGGGGGCAGTGCCGAAGTGGGGGTTCAGGGCGAGGGGGCTGAGGCCCCGCCAGCCGTTGATGCATTCGGTGAGGCCCGGTTCGCCGCCGAAGTAGGGGTTGGGGATGTCGTCCCAGGCTGCCATGCCTTCGAGGATGGTGCGGTTGCTCCACGTGGCCCACTTGGAGTCGGGGTCTTGAGCCACCTTGGCGTCCATCCAGCGCTCCAGAAGCTCGCAGTCGCCAACGTGGATGGTCTGGGTCACCATGTCGGGGTACGGGTATTGCGGGATCAGCGCGTCAAGGAGGCCGGGAAGGTTCTGGCCGTAGATGTACTGCTGGATCCCCCCGCCGGAGCCGCCGAGACCGACCGTGTAGTCGGGGACGCCGTACGCGCTGACGAAGCGGTCCTTGACCATCAGCGCCGTCTCGCCGCCCACGATCAGGTTGTAGTGCACGTCCGTCTTGGTCCCGGTGGAGTAGGCGATGGCGTAACCGAGGCCTAAGTAGGTCGGGTTGAGCATGTAGCCCCGGCTCGGGCTTCCCTGATAGTGGCCCACGCCGACGCCGCCCTGGAACTGATAGATGAGGCGACGGTTCCAAGCGCTGAGGTCGGGCGTGGCGGCGTCTTGGCCGTTTGGCGAGAGCATGGCGATGGAGTAGATGAAGCGGTCGAGGGTGCCCCGCTCCCAGCGCACGATGGCGTCGACCTCACGGCCGTCGGGCAGCGTCACGGTGGCCATGTCGTCGGGCCGCGCCGCACCGGCGTCGTAGGGCAGGAAGTCGTCGGCGGTGGTGGACCAGTACAAGAAGTCGACGCGCGTCTCCATGGAGCAGTCGTCGTCGAGGATGTCGCCAAGTGCGGCCCTGTCGCGGTGGCTCTCGGTGGCGCAGAAGAACGGCTCCTGCTGGGGTCCGGAGAACATGGCGTCCGTGCTTCGGTGGTTGGTCAGCGTCAGCCGATCCTTGTACAGCCCCGCCAGGACGGTGATCACCGTGTCACCCAGCGGCAGGCCGGTGACGAGACCCTCGAGTGCGTGACCCTTGCGGTAGGGAGCGAAGTCGGCCGTGACGTCCCTCGTGCCTTGCCAGACGCTCACGGCGCTCAGCTCTACGCCCTGGGGCACCTCGATCAGGAGGCGGGCGTCGCCGCCCGTCACGTACTCGGGTGGCCCGGAGGGGACCGTGATGACGAGCCGTTCGGCCGCCGCGGCCCCAGCCAGCAGCAGCGCAAGCAAGAGAGTGACGAACCGTTTACGTGCGAGAGGACTTCCGCGCATGTTTCCCGCCTTTCCATTCAACGTTTCGAGGCTGCATTATAGCCCGGCGTGCCCTCGGGTCCGGGGTGGCACTCGGCTGGAACCGGTCGGGGTCGAGACCGGCGAGGCTACGGCCGACATGGCGGTGGCGGGCGTGTCACCGTCAGCCGCGGATACGGGCGTCCAGACTCCGGAGCAGCCGCAACACGAACTCCTCGGTGCGCGAAACGGTCCCGGGGTCAACGTTTTTGAGCACGTCACTCACCTGGTGCCAATCGGGGATGACGCCTCCGGGAGTCAGGCCGACGAACGATAGGGAGGGCACACCGTTCGCCATGAAACAGGTGGCGTCCGTGTGCAGCGTGGTGTAGGGCTGCGAGTAGGCCTCGAGCTCGGGGTTCGCAACGCGGATCTCCTCGGCAATCGCGAAGAGTTCGGGTGACGGCCTCAAGGGGAACACCATGCCCTCCAGGCTCGTGTAGCACACGCCCACTCCGCGCCCACCTACGTTGTCGACGCTGATGGCGAAAGCGCCTTCGAGCAGGTCCGGATGCCTGACTATGAAGGCCTTCGAACCCACCGACCCGACCTCCTCACAGCCGCTGGCCAGGACCAACACCTCGGTGTGCTGCAAGGGTTCTCGCGCTAGGCGCTGTGCCAAGCTCAACACCACCCCGACGCCGCTGGCGTTGTCGTTGGCGCCCGCCGTATGCGGAGTCGTGTCGGGCTGAAGCGTGAGCGCCAGCACGACCAGGTGGACGGGGGCGAGGCACAGCGCCACCCAGACCAACCAAGACCAGCCCGTGGCTGCGTACGCCAGGCAGACCAGCGCCGTGATGACGAACGCCGCCACCCCGAGGGCCGTGACCGTGCTGAAGAGCCGCAGGCGCCAGGGCCTCGTGAAGACCCAGGGGGTGCGGTGCGTGTCGAGGTGGGCGACGAGCACGACCCTTGTCGTGGCGGCCGCCGCGGGCTTCAGCGCGGGTATCAGCGCCCACACGTTCTGGCTCGTGCCCTTGCGCACGAACGGCCGCAGCAGGTTGGGCCGGAAGTACATCTCGAGGAAGACCGAGGCGGTCGTGGCGAGCATGACCAAGCCGAGGAGCGCGGCCAACCAACGACCGCCGGCGGGGCCCGGTGAAAGCAGCAGCAGCGCGCTGACCAGCAGGGCAACGCCCGCGCCCAGCGCGAACGGCCGCCAACCCGAGACGGGCGAGGTGAACTCCTCGAGGCGGGGCTCGAGCCCCGCGCCTCGCATGACGGCCGCAGCGTACTCCGCCGCCTGCCGCTCGGGGGGCGTCGTCGACCCCCGCGGACCGATGGTCTCCGCCAGATGTTTCACGTGGATCATCGCGCTGTTGTCTTCGGCCTGAGGGCTCACGTCAACCACCACGTTACGCCGTAGACGAGCGCTCCCGTCAGGGTCGCGACGGCGACGTCCTTGCGCCACCGGAACGTGGCGGCCGTGGCAAGAGCTCCGAGCACGGCCGCTATGGCGGCGCGTGCCTCGGCCGGGCTCGGCCCAGCCGCGATCACGCCGCGGGCGAACGGCACCAGGTAGGGCTCGAGCGAGGCCGCGAGCAGCGCAGCCACGGCGGCCACGCCGACGCTTCCGAGGAAAGCGCCGAGCGGTCCTGCGAAGCGCCCGCGCGTACGCCCCGCGCCCAAGCGCGTTGGCAGGTAGCGGAACAGGTAAGTTCCGACGCCCACGACGGCGCAGACCACCACCAGTTCGAGGCTCAAGGCGCGCCGCCCGCACTGGGGCCGGCAGAACGTTCACCCCGGGCCGAGGACAGGACGCCGGCCAACCCGCCCGCCAGCATGCCCACTAAGATCCCTGTGCTGGGAGAGGCCAGCGCCGATCCGAGCGCGAACGCCGCCACCGCGACCACGGCCGCCGCCAGGTGCCGCCCCTCGAACATGGCAAGCAGGAGCGCAAGGAAGAGGGCGGGCAGCAGGAACCCGAGGGCCGCGTCGATGGCCGGCCAGCGCTCGAAGGCCCCAGCGCCCAAGACCGCGCCTAATGTCGTGCCCCCGACCCAAGCAAGGTAGGCCCCGAGGCCCAGACCCGTCTGCCACGCTTCGCTCCAGTTCAGCCTTCGCCCCGCGACCCTACCAAGGGCGCTGGCGAACACCTCGTCGGTGAGGCCGAAGGCCCACAACCACGACCAGCGCGTGGGCGGCCAGTCGGCGCGGGTCTCACCAGGAGCGCGGAAGTTGGTTTCGGTCTCGCTGGGCGCGCAGAGGTCGGCGTGGGTCTCGCTGGCGGCGAGGACGTCGGCGTGGGTTTCACGCGGCGCGCGGAAGTCGGCGATGCGGCGCAACCCCTCGAGCAGGGCCGGCGCGTAGAGCAGGTGGCGGGCGTTCATCGCCAGAAGGGAGACAATCGCGAGCGCCGGGGGCGCCCCTCCCGCCAGCAACGCGAAGGCGAGGAATTGACTGGCGCCCGCGTAGATGACTATCGACATGAACGCCGCCTCGGGCAGTGAGAACCCCGCCTTGGCGGCCGCCACGCCGAACGAGACCGCGACCGGGAAGTAAGCGAGGGCGACTGGCGTGCTGGCCAACAGGCCCCTCCCGAAGCGCGCGGCACTGCCCCTCAGCTCCATGGAAAGTGAGCCTAACGCGCGGCAGGCACGTGGCCAAGCCTGCTCCCGACGCCGCAAACGGCATCGCGCGCAGGCCAGGCCCGCGCGCGATGGGATGGAGTCATGTTGCCTCGAACCTCAGGGCAAGGTGATCGGACTCAGTAGGATGCTGCCACCTTGTACCCCGGTGTCACCGCTGAGGGTGACGTAGGTCGCCACCGTGGCGGCACTAGTGTTCGTGCCCCAGCGGTTGTTGCGGGCATCGATCGCGCTCTTCACGTTGACAAGCTCGGCAACTTTCGGCGCGGCATCGATGGGGAAGTCGAAGACGTTGTCCTCGATGGTGGCCGTGATGCCCCAGGCCGTTGTGGCTAGGTCGACGACGTAGAGCGCACGGCTGAAGTTGGTGAAGGTGTTGCCGCTGGCGGCGATCGTGATGGGTGCGCCGCTGGTGGCGAACCCGAACGCGACGGCGGAGGGAGCCGGCGTGCCGTTGACGGTGAACTCGTTGCCCGTCACGGTAGCGCTCCCGACACCGGAGATCCCTAGGCCGTAGCTCGCGTCCTCGTACGCGACCACGTTCGCATCTAGCGTCAAGTCGCTCAAGGGGTCGCCAAACACCATCCATTGGCCGTCCGCCAGTTGGATATCGTTGGCTGAGACGACGCCGTCGACGTCAGTAGCAAACACCCAGAAGATCGCTTCTGCGCCAATCTGATTGGAGGCCATGGTCAAGGCGCCGGATGAGAACTGGGTCACGATGATCGAGCCGCCGTTGCCGTTGGCCGTCATCGTGTTGCCCGTAACGGTGAAGGCGTCCACCAGCGGGTCGGCACCGACGCATGTCAGCTGCACCAACGTGGAGTTGACCGCACTTACGTCCTCGGCCTCGAACGTGTTCCCAGACACCTCGCAAGACCCACCGTTCAACTGTGAGACGACCGCTGGTGACCCTGCGCCCACGGCAGAGACGGTGTTACCTGCCAACACCGCCGTCGTCTCAGAAAGGTCGGGTGCCGTGACCTCTATCATCCCGTCTGCCGAGAGGACGTTATCCTCCAACCTCAACTGGCCCGTAGCGCCGGCGATCAACTGTAAGAGGCCGTCGTTCTCGCCGTCACCCGCGGTCAACTTGTTGTGGCTCGCTGAAAGGAAGCCCGGGCTCGAACTGCCGCTTAGGTCGACCACGAGCGTAGCCGTGGCAGCCATGGTGTTGCCCTCGAGCCTAGCGACGTCGGCGAGCGACCCGCCGCCTCCGGTGGTGACATAGATGTCACCGGGGCGGAAGTTGACGGGATCTTCGCTCTTGAACACGCCCGCTCGCACGTCGCCGTTGCCGGCGAGCGTGATATCACCCTCGCCGTTAAAGCTCTGCTGCGTGACGATGACCGTCGCTTCGTGCGAACGGATGCGGACGTTGTCGGTCAGGGTGATGGGCGCGAACTGCGTCTCGAAGATCATGAACCCGTTTACGGTGCCGTCGGCGAGGTTGCCGTCGAGCGCCTCGATGGTGCTGCCGACGACCTCTATGAAGCCGCCCGCGAGGTCCGTGCTGCCGCCAAGGATGGCGCGTGCGGCCCCGACGACGTCGACGTACCCATCGGCAGCGCGAACCGTGGAACCGTTCACGCGCATCCCAGCCTCAGCCCAGAGGCCAACGTCGGTCGCCGACTCTACGGTCGAGTCCAGCACCGTGAGGGTGCCGCCATACGACCCAACAATGGCCATGGCCGTTGTGGCGGTGACCCGCTCGAGAGTCATGTTGCTGTTCGAGACCAGCACCAAGGAGCTGTTGTCGGCATCGATATCGACGTCGGCCAGTGTGATGTCGAGGGTGGGGATCATGAACATCGGAAAGCCGAAGGACCCACCGCCCATGACATCCGAGTAGCTGACGTCTTGCAAGGTTATCTTCGGCGTCGAAAGGCCGGCGGGCGCGAGTGCGACCTCGGGCGTGTGAGCCAACGCCTCGACAGTGAATACCCGGGGTGCCCTGGTGGTCGTGGTGAGTGCTCCCGCCGAAGGGACGACGTCAACCGGGGATCCGAGTTCGGAGAACGTCTCCGTGCTCCAAGTATCGGTCACCCCGGTCGCCTGGGGTAGGGAGATGGTGCGGGTCACCATGGCCTCGTTCAACGGCACCGCAGTAAGCATGTTCGAACCGAGCGTCCCGAGCGTCTTGACCAGGTTCCCGTGGAAGAAGGCGATGAAGTCGCCTTCGATCGCGAGGTCCGCGATCGTCACGGTCGCGCCCCAATCGGACAGGACGATCGCACCGCCGGTGAGTGACAACTTGATCGTCGTCTGGGTCTCACCGCGACCATAAAGCCCGTGGTTGTCGAGGAGCAGTTCGTCGGTCTCCGCACTGAGGTCGTACGTCTGCGCCTGCAGCAGTACGGCCGTGCCCTTGTCGAGCCCGTCCAGGAAAGCCTGAAGGCCGCTCGCAGCGCCGCTGTACTCCTCGCCTACGAAGAACGGGGAGAAGTCGTCCGTGCCGTCGGCCGTGTCCACCACGACGTCCTGCCAGCCGTCCAGCGTGCCGCTTGCCACCGTGGCCTCTATCTTGGCGTCGGTCCAGCTACTGACGACGGCTTCGACGCCCCCGACCATGAGCTTGCCACTGGTGCCGAAGTCGGCACCGTCGACCACGATGGCGCCGCCGCGAGGAGCCACCGCCGGTGTTACCGCACTGATGGTGGGTTTAGGTGGCACTGGAGGAGTGGTTGGCCCCCCACAGGCGGCCAACACGGCCACTAGCAGAGTGGCCAGCAGGATTCTGGCGTACGACATGCAGTACCTCCCGAGCTTGGTGTTTACCGTCGGATTCTAGGGGGGCCGAAAGGTGCCTGCAATGACAAACCGGACACGCCGGCGGCCATGAGCGCCCGACCAACTCTTGTTTGCGCTCTCGAGCACCTGTCGATCGCGCGCTGGCCTGGTGCGCCGCTTCGTGCCATGGGGCGACGATCTCCGGCGCCAGGATCAGCCCACCTGATAGGCCTCCCGCAGCCGCCGCACCCGAGCACGCGCCACCGTGAGGCGCGGGTCGCCCGGCAGGAGCAGTTCGGCGGCCCCCTCCCAACACTCGAGGTCGTCCGCCAAGCGCTCGGCCAGGGAGAAGAGCGCATCGGCGTCGCGCGCCTCGAGCGCCGCCTGGCGCAGTTCCTCTTCCAGGTTGAGCCGTTCCTCGACCAAGCCGGGCGCCTGGCTCTGGGGCAAGAGGGCGCTCCTATACAAAGCGACCGCCTGCCGCACCTCGCGCTTGGCGAGGTGGGTGCGCAGCTCGAGCAGGTCCGAGGAGAACGGGACGGCGAAGCGGTAGGGCGCGTCGCTCACCGGCAGGATCTTGCGCATGCGGGTCATCATGGCGCGCATGCCGCTCTTCGTGAACGGCTCCTGGCCGTCGGGCACGAGGTAGTCGTTGAGTGCCTCGAGGGCGATGCCATCCGGGTTGGCCACCAGGGCGGCGGTCACCTCCGCCAGTCGCTGCGGGAGCGAGTTGCTCTTGCCCTCGTAACGCGCCACCGGCTCTCCCAGGAGCTCCAGGCGCAGGCTCGCCTGGGGCTTGGAGACGCTGCTCCAGACCGCCGCGAAGAGCCCTTCGGGACCACTAGCGACCCTTAGCGCCGTGATCGAGGCGCTCGACACGAGGGCCAAGGTGTCTCGCGGCAGGTTGGCCCCGCCGCCTTCGGCGGCAAGCAGGTAGTGAAGGACCGCGCTCAACCGGTGCTCGGCGGCGAGGTCCGTGGCCAGCACCGCGTCGAGCAGGTCCTCAGCGGCGCCCTCCGTTCGCGAGACCGCGCCGACCATGCCGCGTGCCAGGCGCGCGACGGTCCACTCGTAACCGCGCGACTGCTCGGCCAGCCCCACCACGTCGTCCGCCACGCGCCTTGCCTCGTCGAGTCTGCCGAGCTCGAGCAGCACGCGGACCAGCAGTTGACCGTGGATGGCGCGCGCGCGCCTGGGGCTAGCGTGGTAATTGGCCAACGCCAGCTCCAGCGCGGCCCGTGGGTCGGATTCGGCCAGCTCCAGGGCCGCCAAGGTGCCGCGCAACAACATGGACAGCTGTGGCAGGTTGCCCTCGGCAAGCGCCTGGGCGTTCTCGAGCACGCCACGCATGCCCACGAGGTCACCGCTCATGATGTTGGCCATCGCCAGGTCGTTCACGACCTGGAGCCGCCTGGCGCCGTCGACGACGTCTCCCCTGTCGAAGACGTCGAGCGTCCACCGCGCCCAACGGGCGGCCTGAGCGTAGTCCCCCATGCGGCCGAGGCGCGCGACGAGCATGCCGGCGTTACGCACCAGGTCGTAGGGTCCCCCCACGTCGTCGGCCAGTTGCACGGACTCCCGGAGGACCTTGAGAGCCTCGTCGGGGTCGGGATGGAGACGACCGTACTGCCACAGGGTCAGGGGCGTCCGGCGCGCTTCTACTGCCTGCTTGGCCAACTCGAACCCCTGCTGAAGCGGCAGCGCGCCGGCGCGGCGTGCCCTCAGCTCCGGCGCCACGTGAACGGCGAGGTAGGCGTCGACGTCCGCCAGCACGTCCGCCACGTCGGCTGCGGCAAAACCAGCCACCAGGCGCCATTCCAACACCCTCTCCGAGCGCGAGTACTCCTCGGGAAGCGCCGAGAGGAGCAGGTGCAAGCGGAGCAACAGTCCGTCCTCCTGGAAACGCGGCCCAGCCTGCCTGAGGAGATCGTCCACCAACTCGGGGGCCTTGAGGGCGGCCAGCTCCAGCGCCGCGACGTACTCGCCTTCGCGCCGCAGGGCCTGGATCGCCAGCGGCGCCTCCACGAGCCGCGCATCCTGGGGGTCGACGAGGGCGCCGGCGGCGCTGGGAACCGTTGGCGCAGGGATGCCCGCCAGGTCGTTCCCCCGCCTGAGCAGCTCGGTTATGCGGCCGTCGGCCACGTGCCACAGGGCCTCTACCTGCCCGGCCGGTACCGCCCGAGGCACGAGCAGCTCCGCCTCCTCGAGCGACACGCGCAACTCGTCGGGGCCCAGGACCGTCGGGTTCCGGGGCAGCGAGTTCCGGGGCCGCCTGCCGGAGGGCGTCGCCTCACCTCGCAGGTCCAGCAGGACCCTGAACCCGCCCCCGTGGAGTTGGAGCAGGTCATCCAGTAGCGGTTCGTCAACGAGCTCGGTCGTCATGGCGAGCCACAGCGGCCCGATGTCTGCGGCGTGGTGCCGCATGGCGGCCAGATGTGCCTTGTACGGCAGCGCCGCCCCGAGCAGGCGGGTACCTATGGCGTCGTCGACGGCGCGCGCGAGCGCATTGCCCTGCGCCACCGAGTCGCCGACGGCGCCGCGCCCGACCTCGAACCAAGCGACCGGGTGGCGGCCCCTCAACGCCTCGATGAGGAAGGGCGTCCCGTAGGCTTCGCCGCCCGTCAGGACGACCGGGCGGTCCGACCCCTCGATGACGCTGACGAGGCGCGGGAGCCACATGGCTTCAGGATAGCCACTGATCGGCTCGCCTAGCGGGAGGCGCTAGGCGTTTGCCCGGCAACGTGGCCGAACGTAACGGCCTTGGGGTCTAGTGGCTAGCGGAGGAAGGCTGCTTGCCCACCGCCATACCGGCGAGTTGGGCGCTCAGTGCGAAGGGGAAGTCGGCCTGACGCTGCAGTTTGGCGACGGCTTCGATAAGCGTGGTGTTGCGCAGCAGGACCTTGTCACCGACGAACGTGAACGAGGTGGTGGCCTGCAGTTGGCGCAGGGCTAGTTCTTGATCCATAGGCATTCCCATCCTCTTCTCTCATTGTTGTTGTGCCCAGTTGCCAGGCGCTATGGCCCTGATGCTAGGCGCTGCCGCGCTTCGCCACCGCTTCACTCGACGGCGCCGGCCGGTGAAGCGCTTTTGAAGCGCACCTCCGATTAACTTCTCTACAACGTCACGGAGGTGTTCCCCACCATGCGCAACCTTAAGAAGATCGCCGCCGCTCTCCTCGTTACCCTCGCAGTCTCCGGCCTCGCGGCCGGCAGTTTCGCCGCCTACTCGCCGTCCAGCGCCGTTTTCGCAGGCACCAGCAACCTGCCCGGCGAGTGGGACGTCGGCTGAGCCACCTGCCATGGTCGTCGCTGCCGGCTTGACCACGCTCGACCGGGCGCCCGATCTACCGCAGCGGCAAGCGCTTCCCTTTCCCCCGATGAGCCCAGAACTCGACGACCTCCACCACTTCTATCAACCCATCGCCTCCCTGGGGGGTGCTCCGGCCGGTTGGTCCGAGGCGCTCGTGCGCTGGCGGCTGGCCGACGGCACCGTTCGGGGTCCGCTCGACATCCTGCCTTACTGGCTGGCGCCGGGCCGTAGGGAGACGTTCACCCACTTCACCCTCCTGCGCGCGGCGCAAGCACTGGCCACGAATCCCGGCGTGAGCATGTCCATCAACCTCACTCCCGGCCAGCTTCTGCTCCCGGTGACGCTGTGCACGGTGACCGGGATGCTGGAGAGCGTGACGAGGCGGCTCTACGTCGAGGTGGTGGAGGCGCAACCCGAGGAGTCGCCGGCACTGGCACGCCAGCTTGCCGTCCTCAGGGAGCGCTGCGGGGCAGTCTTGCTCGACGACGTCACGCCCACCGACCTGGACGGCCGCTTACGCTTCGGCACTCCGGTGGACGGCGTGAAACTCGACCGCAGCGTAGTTCGCGCGGCTCTCTACTCGGAGGGGGTGTTGCGAGACGGCGCCCAGGAGTTCATCCAACGGGCGCGGGATCGTTTCGAGATCGTGGTCGCCGAGGGGGTCGAGGACGCGTCCGCATGCGAGGCACTGAAGGCACTTGGCGCGAGCCACGTGCAAGGCTTCGGGATCGCCAAACCCGAAGCCGAGCTGCGGACGTCGGTGACGATCACGAGCGATCGTCACCATGCCGAACGGCAGGTGGGAACGAAGCTTCCCACCACCGCCGGACGAACGGCTCAAGCCCCTAGCTGAGGGCGTCGGCGTTTCCTCCTGCGCCGACGCCACTAGGGCAGACCGCCGTTACGAATCGAGCCGGTCTGGCTACAAGGTAACCGCTCCGCTCGAGGGGTCAAAGAGAGAGAAGTCGCAGCGCCATCCGGTGCGGGCGACGAACGCGGGCCGGGGGGTCCAGGATGGGGTGAGGGTCACGTCGGGCACGTGACCCTCACCCCGTTCTTGCCGCGCCGCGTGCCAGCCACGCGAACGCCGGCCATCAGGGTTCCGTAGCGGGCCCTAGGTGGAAGCCCCTGTGTAGGCCACGCGAACGCGGGCTATCCTCCGGGGGAACCGGACCGTTGGGATCTTGCCTGAAAGGGACGACTTGACGCGCTTCAGCTTTGCTCACCTCGCCGACCTCCACTTGGACACGCCGTTCCAGGGCCTGCGCAACCGGAACCCGGAGTTGGCGGCGGCGCTCGAAGGCGCGTCACTGGATGCCTGGGACCGCGCGGTGGACGCATGCTTGGATGCGGGCGTCGACTTCGTGGTGATAGCCGGCGACGTCTACGACGGCGAGGACGCCGGCGCACGTGCTCAGCTCCGCTTCCGCGACGGGCTCGCTCGCCTTAGCGCGGCGGGCGTCCCGAGCTTCGTGGTGCACGGGAACCACGACCCGCGGGGTGGGCGCTGGTCTGCCGTCAAGGCGTGGCCGGACGGCGTGACCATCTTCGGCCACGACGAGGTGACGAGCGTCCCCGTCATCCGCGCCGGAGAGGAACTGGCGCTCGTCCACGGCATCTCTTATGCCACCCCTCAGGTGACCGAGAACCTCGCCGCGCGCTTCCACCGAGACTCGGCTTTCGCCGGCTTCCAGTTGGGCCTACTGCACGCGAACGTCGACGGGCGCGGCGGCCACGCGAACTACGCGCCCGCCACGCTGGCGGACCTGCGGGCGTCGGGCCTCGACTATTGGGCTCTCGGCCACGTGCACGCCCGGACGATCCTAAGCGCCGAGCGGCCCCTAGCCGCCTACCCCGGCAACCTCCAGGCCCGCCATCCCAACGAGACGGGCGAGAAGGGTTTCCTGCTGGTCGACGTCGTGGACGGCGTTGCGACTGAGAGCTTCGTGCCGGTAGGCCTGGTGCGCTTCGAGAGCGTGAGCCTGGACATCGGCGAGCTGGGCGACCTGGAGGATGTCCAGGACGAGCTCATGAAGGCGGCGCTCACCCCGGCCGAGCGAGCCCTCGTCCTGAGAGCCGAGCTGCGCGGCTCGGGCCCCAGCCACGCCGACCTGGCCAGGGCGGGCGAGGAAGGGCTCGTCGAGTACCTGCGCGACGTCGCGCCGGCTCGCGTGTGGTGGGACGATGTCCGTCTGCTCACCCGCCCGGCACTTGACCGCGAGGCCCGCCTTCGGGCCGGAGACTTCGTGGCCGACCTGCTGCGAGTGAGCGACGCAGGGCGCCAGTCTGCAGCGCAGGCCGTTGAGCAGTTGGTCGAGGAGCTCGCCCGCCACCCCCAACTGAGGGCGGTGGCCGACCAACTCGACCTCGAGGATCTGGTGGCGGACGCCGAGGGAGTCTGGGACGAGGCAGAGACCTTGGCCTACGACCTGATAGACGCCGGCCTGGTCGAGGGCTGAGGGATGCGGCTGCGCGGGCTTGCCGTTCGCAGGTTCAGGGGCATGAGCCCGTTCGAACTCGACCTGGACGCCCCACTCGTGGTCGTGGAGGGGCCGAACGAGGCAGGAAAAAGCAGCCTGCTCGCCTTCATTCAGGCCCTACTCTTCCCCACCTCGACCCCCGGCCAAACACAAGTGGACGGCAGCCTCGACCTGAGCGCTGAAGGGAAGGAGTACCGGCTGGAGCGCTCCGGCGGTCGCTCGACCCATCGGCTCACCGAGCGCCTCACCGGCGAAACACTTGACCTAGCCCTCCTCGCCGACCTGACAGGGAACTTAGACGCAGGCGTCTACCGCAACGTGTTCGCGTTCGGCCAGGCCGAGCTGCAGGCCCTGAACGCGCTGGACGAAGCGGCGGTCAAGGAGCGCCTCTACTCCGCCGCCGTGGCCGGCGCCGGCAGGAATGCCGGGTCAGCGTCGAGGGAGCTGGAGGCGCGCGCGTCCGCCCTCCTGAAGCCGCGCAGCCAGTCGACCATCCTCGCCGGGCTGGCCGCCGAACTGAACGAGCTGAACGAGGTGGTGAGGAAGGCGCGCTCGGAGGCCCGAAGCTTCGCCGAGCTACAGAGCGAGCGCGAACGAGCGGCGCAGAGCGCGGACGAGAGTTCACGCTTCCAGCAGGCGGCGGCCGAGCGCCGCGCCTGGCTCGAGAACGTCCTGCGCGTCTGGCCTGCCTGGCAGGCCCGGGCGGCCGCTACCGCCGGCCTGAAGGAAGTGGCGGCCGAAGAGGCACGGCTCGAGGTTGCCGAGGACGGGGGCCCGGCGCCGACTGCCTGGCTCAGGTTGGCCGGGCGCGTTTCCGGGCTCGAGGCCGACCTCGGAGCCCACGAGCAGACCCAGGGGGAGGTGAGTAGCCGCCTCTCGGAGTTGAGCAAGCACGTCGAGACCCTCAGGGCTGGTCTGCGTAACCTTGGACCCGGGTGGACAGCCGGCCGGTTGACCACTTTCGATGGCGGGGCGGAGTGGCGCGCCCGCGCCGCGGCCATGGCGGCGGCGCTCAGGGAGGCCGACGAGGCCCGAGCGCGGCTGCAGGGCGCCCGCGAGGGCGCGAGGCAAGCGGTTGGGGCCGCTATCGATAGGGCCGAGGAGAGGCGCCTCGACTTCGACCGAAAGCTTGCCGACGCCAGTCGGCAACTCGCTCCAGGAGCACTCGAGAGTGAAGGTGACGTCGGCCCCAGGTTGGCCGACCAACGCAGCGAGGTGGTGGCCCGCCTCGACCTTCTCACCAAGCTCGAGGACCTGACGGCAGACCTCGCCCTGGTGAACAACCGTCGCGCCGGAACCCTGGAACAGTTGCAAGCAGCCGCCAACGCCCAACAGGCGGGGCGCTGGCGCCGCTGGCTGGGCTGGGGCATCGTCCTCGCCGGCACGGGAGGCGTGGCGTGGCTGGCCTGGCCGGACGATCGAACGCTGGCGCTGGTGGCAGTCGCGCTCGGAGCCGCTGCCGCCGCGCTTCTGTGGCCCAGGCAGCGCCACGCCGCGACCGAGGGAGTGCGGCCGGCAGCTGAACTCGAGGCGCGTCTGAACGACCTACGAGCAGAAGGGTTGGGGCTCGAGGCCGCCATCGGGGACGCGAGGGCCACGCTGGGGCTTTCCGAAACGGGGGCCATGGAAGCCGGCAACGCAGAGGTGCGTTCTGCAGAGCGCCGGGCCACGGCCCAAGTAGCGGCGCTCGACGCGGCCATCGGAGCGCTCGAAGGCTTCGAGGCCGCCGAGCGCGAGGTCGACAGGTCGCGGCGGGCGCTCGAGGACCACGAACGGCGGGCCGAGCAAGAGGAGGAAGCCCGGAACCGCGCGCTGAGCGAGTGGCAAGCCTGGTGCGAGTCGGTGGGCGTGGCCCAGGGCACCACCCCGGCCGCCCTCGTGGATCTCGTCAACGAGGTCGAGCGGCTCAAGGGCGTCCAGGCCGCCTTCGACGACGTGAACGCCAAGTTGCGCCCGGCGATGGACAGGGCCGATGACTTCCGCGCGCGCGCGAGCGCCGTGGCGGCGGAGCTCCGACAACAACCAACCGGTGACGACGTGGCCGACACGGTACGCGACTGGGCCGACAGGCTTAGGGCAAGCGCAGTGAAGCAGGCCGAGTTGGTCGAGGAGCGGAAGAGCCTGGAGGCACAGGTAGCCGCGGCCGATCTGGAGTTGAGGACCCGCTTCGGTGGGGATGCCTCTCGAGCGGCAGCCCAGTTGGACGAGGGCACCCCCGTCGGTTGGAACTCGGAACTGACGGAGGCGAAGGAACAGGAACAGCG